>TARA_R110001592_G_scaffold72792_2_pt1 | contig 21314 bp, 32 predicted proteins | sample TARA_R110001592 | Tara Oceans TARA_R110001592 (sample SAMEA4398387) | marine metagenome | biome: Polar Biome; feature: [SRF] surface water layer (ENVO:00010504); material: water (ENVO:00002006), including particulate matter (ENVO:01000060) such as... | depth 5 m | reverse complement strand
CTTGGAGATAAGCTGTTTAGTCCTCGATATAGTGTCGATATTTCTTCACCTTCATATCGTGCAAGATCTCTCTTAGCTCCACGCTTGGCGGATGCTACATCTTCTGGTTTAGTACTGGCGAAAGGGTATTCATCTCTACCTACAAATTCTATGTTTGATCGACCAGCAATTTGATCCAAGTGTGCACTTGCTTGCTTGTAGTCTTCAGCTGTAACTTTCTTGTTAATATCAAAACCCAGAAGTGTAGCAACGGAACCGGAAACATTGGAGAATACAGACTTCCATCGACCTGATTTGTGAGGTTTCCAGCCTCTACCTCTATTTCTAACAAGTTCGACATTTCCTGACGTAAGAAGAGTTAAGGATTTGATTACCTTTAAAAAAGCTTTCTTCTCTTCCTCACTTAATCCTACCAAGACTTCATATGTCGCATCTGGTACACCTTCATATTTTGCTTGTGGCGCGATCCCTTTCATGAATCTGTTAACCTTGGCAAAAGCTTTACGAACAATTGGGTTCATCTCGCTTTCTGAGTCAAAAGGTCCTTCTTGTAAGATTCTCATTTGTTTTATCCTATTTTGTCATTGGTACAGACATTGCATCAATTAACTCTTGCTTAGCAGAAGCGTCTGCTTCTTCTTGTAAATTAACATCAGCGTCATCATCCAAAATGTAATCACCATTCTCATGCTTCGCCACATGTGGCATGTTTTCTAGAGCCTTTTCTACTTCTTTCTTCTGGTCTTTGCCAAACTCTTTCAAGAATGGGTCAAGTCCTGCTGCGCCACCTTCGTCACGGAGAATCTTTTCAATCTTCTTGGTATCAACATGAACAAAGCCTTTGCCTGCCATATCTGTATGGTCGTCTTCGACGTTGGCTTTATGTTTTTCGCCGGTCTCAGGATCATACATGTCGTGCTTTTGAAATTCTTCTTCGATACCTTCTTTCTTTGAGTTGCCCCAGTTCTTAGCTCCAACCTTGCGGCACTTAACTAAAGCACCAGAAGCATATGCAGATGGCCATACGTCGTAGCGTGACTTGACCTTGTGATAGCATGCATCTTTCTTACCTTCCTTTTCGGAAAGTACGGCATTCAACTCTTCTTTGATGATTCTTTTTAAATCTTCATTAGTAATTTGCATAATAAACCCTCATTTGGTAATAAATAGTTCTTCAAAACGGTTATTTCCACTTGAATATTTGCCACAAAAAATTTTTCACAACCTTCTCTTTGCAGTCTTCGTCATTAGCGCATTCATAAAGCGCGTAAGAGTAAGTTGCTGACTCTGATTTTATCTTCTGCTTGATGTCTTCAATGTTGTTTATTAGGTCCTCGTATACCTCGTCGTAGTCTCCCAAATAAACCTCATACTTATCGGCTATCTCGAATAAATCACCGTATTGGGCAGTGTTCATAGATTCATTTACGGTCTTGAGGTCATTTGTGTATTCCCAAAATCTAGGATCGCCGGCGTCCAGTTTGTCTGGATGTATCTTCCGAGCTATCTCTCTGTGAACACCCTTGTGTCTTGTCTCTTTGCTTTTTGGTTCAATATTATCTGCAACTAGTCCTGCTTCGTTAGTATGGAAAATCATATCGACAGCTTTTTGATTTTTTTGTGTAAGCTCTGCCAAGTCTATATCATTCTCTGCGCAATATCTCCTGTAGAACACTTCGAATTCTAAGTGAGCATCCTTTAGGACCTCTCTTACCAATTTTAGCTCATACTTATGAGACTTGTATTCGTTCAAGAGCTTCTTGAACTTAAATTTCTTGATCAGCACCGGCAATTGGATTAAACCCTCCCCTTATAAGTATCGACTTGGAAGGCTTTCGGATGGTAAATGTACGCGCTGCAGAGATAAAATCTGTGTATTCCTGCCAGTTTCTTACATCAAAGTAATTCTCGACGGGTATTGCAATTGAATTCTCGAGATTAAGGGGAGCAAAGACTTTTTCTGTGGGAAAATATCTGGCTGACCAACGCTCCTCCGGAGGAAGCATTAATTCTTCTTCAGGTGTAGATCCAGGAACTCTTTTCCCTGTCCCAGTCCTTATTACTCTTCGGAACTCAAGCCAGTCTTCCTTTCCAAAAGTGAAAGAAGTGAAACGACCGTCCTTAACTGATTCTGAATTGTATGTCACATAACAATTTTGCCCTGAGGCTATCTGCTTTCTGTAGTCTCTTATCTGATAAGCAGGAAAATACCCGTGAGGAAACGAGACATAGTATTTTGTTGGAGTCATATGCTCCGAGAGTTGATTAAAAATTTTAAAAGCGGTGAGGGCGCCGTGTATAACTGACCACGATAAACAGTCTCTTCTGTATCTATCTTTCGGGTTTACTGAAGTGTAGTAAATCGGTATCCTTCTTTTAGACTCACCAGGCACTGGATCCATCTTTCTCCATGCCCAAATGGGATCTCCACACCAGTTGCCCAAAGTCTTTCTTATGAGAGGCCCTATGTCGTCGTTGACGATAATCCAAATTGATTTACACCCTGCATATGCGCACTCGACAACGGCTGCTTCCAGAAGCGAATAAGAGGGTCCTATAGGCATCATACAATTTGGCCAAGGCTGCTCAAAATCAAAGTCGTCGTGACCAGACACTGGGATTATGCCGACAAGGTTGTTTACCTTACCCTTAGTTTCTCTATCATTTTCCATGCTTCCCCCTCTATTTGCTTTAGTTTGTAAACCTCGCCAAAAGAATAAAGAGGTTTTGTTCTCTCAGAAACAACACGCTTGAAAAATTCAATCTTAGGTTTCTTGTAATAAGTCTTCTTCTCCGTCTTAACGCTCAAAGGCCCTGTAATGCCTTCTGACTTGAGCATCCTTAGCGTTTTGAGTCTTACGATACCATTACCATAGGAAGGATCTAAAAGCTGCTCAGTTGTCATTCTAGAGCTTGTTACGAGGTCCTTTGTTACTGCAACAGATGATCTTGGAGAAGGGTAAAAATTAATTTGTCGCACAAAGTCATCAGAATCTAATATTTCTGTCTTGTTGTGCACTCTCATTGACCGCGTGTCAAAGAAATCATAGACATCAATTGTGTTCGGTACAGCTTCATCAAAATAAATTATTTTGTCGGCTTTAAATCTTTTGATTCTCGAGCCTTTGGTGGCTACTGCAATGCCGTCTTCCTCTTCTCTGATAGATTCGACGTTATTTGGCAACAGCAACAAAGATGACATGGCCATGGCAAAGCAAAGGTTACTCCAGAGATCTCTAGGATCCCTTGAATTCATAAAAGAAAAGTCATGACCTTCGTAGTCCCTGTCAAACCGGTGTGGATACAATGGATCGTGAATTATGCACCGTATTTGTTTTCTCCAGCAATACAGGAGACAAGATAGAGATCTGCCAATTACTATAGTCAATATTACCTCTGGGGTAATGCTGATAAATTGTCTTTGATGATCGACTTCATGATATCTGCTCCCTCTGTCGACATCCACCAGTCAGCCATTTGCCCATAAAGACCTGAGCCCACGCCTGGGTTTCCGACATAGCCGGTTGTATTCATCGAACTCATTTTAACATGTTGGCCGAAGAAACTATCAAGATAATCTTCTAGAAAATGCTTTTCATATACGAGAGCCTTTTCTTGCTCTGGTAATTCTTGAAACTCTTCTGATGTTTGGGTAGAATAGTTGATGGCGTTAAGCTTCTCTTCTAGTTCTGTGAGATAAACGAATACTTTATATTGTATTATAATCTCAGCCATTTGAGGTCCAAAAATTTCATTCCACCAATAAGTGTGTCCTCGTCGCAAGGCATTCTTGACCTTATCCAAAGGAGTTTTAGAACTTCTTGCACTTGTTCGAGGGATGTCCTCGTCTCTCAGGGCTTCAATTTCTTGACCAAATGATGATTCAATGAAGTCTTTGCGATCCATGCTGATTTCAATTGGCACTTCAGCGAAGTGCTTGATAAACAAGTCAATTGATCCGGGATATATTCCAGCAACATCATAAAGGCCGTCATATCTACCTTCACTAAGTTTTTGTTTGTTTTCCTTTAGGATTTTTATTTTCAACTTCATTATCTAGACTCCTAAGCATTTGTTCTGGTATGTCTCTAAATAGTTGCTCTCCGACATAAATGTCATAAGACCAAAACTCCTGTGGGAACTCTGATGGACATTCCCAATCATTAAAGAAAATTAAAACAGGATCACTGACTATAATGCCCAAACCGCCAAGCGTCATTAATCTGTCAGGATCCTGAAGGACCGCGAGGTCGCCTTTTTTAAATTTAGGCTCCTCTGATTTCACGGTAAGCACCGACGGAGAATGGCCAGATTTCTGTTGCGATATCTAGACACGCCTCTGCGACTTTCTGTATTTCCCATTGAGCGCCCTCGTGAATTCTTAAGTCAACGAACTTAAGTAGGTTACCCAAATTTACGGTACCGTAATATTTTGCATAAAGATTTTGTGGTAGCACACCTCGTGCTTGTTCGCGGCAAACACCGGCATGAATAAGGTTGTCAAATAACTTTAAAGATTTTTTGTGGTGTAATCGAATGGCTTGATATGCCGTTGTACCATCCCACTGCATCTCAGGATTGATTAACTCTTCAGCATTTGATGCTTGTCTATTGCTCTTGTGTTGAGTTCTAAACTCTTTTGGTAAATAAAAATTCATATCCACTTCGGTATATCGACGAGAGATTTCATTGTAAGCCCATGTTCTGTGTCTCATGTGCTGAGATCGTACGAACATTGGTACCTCAAATAAAAACGTGATCGAGTTGTGTTCAAATGGTGACGTATGCTTGTGCTCAATTAAGTATTTAACAAGCTTCTCGTCTCTTTTCGTAAATGGTTTTGTGTTGTCATTACCGAAAGACACACGGGCTGCATTGGCTATCATCTTATCATTCCCAACATGTTGGACATAAGAGACTTTGCCAATGCCGTCTCCGTAAAGTTCAATTTCTTTCATCTATTCCTCGTCTTCGTAAAGTGGAATTCCAAATTTTTTCCCAACTTTAGAATCAGGTCCGGATTGGCCTGCCTTGGGTATATATGAATAATCTGAAGAGGCTACGCCCATAAGTTCATCATCCATGACTTGAGATACTTGCTTGGAACCTGGTGCTCGTCGGAAGCCCATGTCGTTTTCGTAGTCAACCTCATACATGGTAAACACCATTTTATCATTGCCTTCTTCGATGGTGATCTTTTCACCCCAAACGAATCCCCACTGGGTAAATTGCCTGTTTAATTCATCAACAACTCCCTTATCAGGTGGATTCAGAAGCATTACGGATTGCTCAAAGATTCCCATAAAGTTTCCACCAACTCTAATAAATTTAATTCGCCTGTCTTCTGCAGCGGCTTCCAATTGTCTCTTTAGATATTCGTTGTCTGAGGCATTGGATTTCTTAGCCATTGGATTTTGACCTGACATAATTGCAATAGTGTTAATCCTGGGATCCTCTCCTCTGAGTATCGACATTACTCTGTCGTATTTTGAACGCTTGGCTTCGTCCATAACCTCTAGTATGAGGTCGTTTAGTTTTTTGCTAGTTAGTTTCATTCTCAAGTCTCCCGTAGACATAGTTCTCTTTGACAACGTAAATAGTCTCGGATTTGGCTTTTATTTCTTGAACAGTGGTTCTTTCGACAACAATTGTGTCATCAATCTTGAGATTTATCGTACAATCACCGGCCATTGCAATTATCTTTCCGATAACATAGGGCGACTTCGGTGGTTTGTACTCCTCAGGCATTACGAACAAGGGTGATTCCTTGTCCTCTTTCTTCTCGTCTATTGGTTCTATCCAAAGATGTTTGTTGTGTGGTTCAAATTTCATTTTTCCTCCAAATAAAAAAATCACAATGTGTTATATTATAGACAAAGTTGAGTGTCCTTGTCTATAATATAACACATTATGATTGAATTGTCAAGTCGAAAGTTTACTTTTCTTCGTGCTCTTTCTTCTTTTCTTGAATCTCGACCCTTAAGTCTCGAAGCTTTTTAGTTGATTCCATTAAAACTTTTCTGGCTCGAGGAGCAGCTGATTTAAATCCGTATGCTCCAGTTTCAACTTTCTCTAGATCCAACATAGCTTGTTGGAGCTCTTTCAAGATTTGCTCTAATTTATCTCTCATAATTTCTCCTTAAAAAATTTCACAGGAACCACCGCCACAAGCGATTTCGCCCGATAGATCAGTTTCATCCGTTGTCTCTATAACTAGGTCGAGATTAACGTTTTTTACCAATTCAAGCATTCTTTCGTATGTTTCTTTGTCGCAATCTTCGAAAGGAGCCTGAACATAAGTGCCGCCATCATAAGGTAAGACCGACAGTCCATTGTACACATTTCGGTTCTGCCACATCCACTCTCCAACTGTTTTCCACTCTTCGTCCTTGATAGTCACAGTAGCTGAGACATTGTGTGTGTTGTTGCCATTTTTGTGACCTGCTTGAATCCATTCATTGGAAACCTTCTTAACTCTCTCGAGCAAATCAAGTGCGCTCTCGTGGCGCGTTATTGCCCCTTCAGGAGATTTTTGGGGAATGGATAGTATAGCAGTGTCGTGTGGACGGAAACGGTCGTCTTCGACTAATTCAGGCAGGTTCTGAAGCAAATAAGAATAGATGGCTTCATTCTTTCCTACGCGTAATCTGCGTATATAATAGTCATTGTGCCACGCATGAATACCACTTGACGTACCAAGTGTAAGCGAAGTTGTTCCGGCAGGCTTTACGCAAGTTTGTCGGGCCGCTGGTCTTATGTCAATTTCTTTAGCTACGCGGAGATTCTCCTTTGACACCTCTAGAGATGCTTCTTCCATGTCCAATTCTAATACTCCACCAGATGCAATACCGGTCATAGAAACGCCTATAAGGGCATCTCTTTCCGTTGTACGCTTCCAGATAGGTCTTAGGTAGTGAAAGTCGGTGTAAGACGCTTGAAGGGTACCTATGAAGCTTGCAGCCTTTGATCTGAGGTTTAGTTCTTCTTGGGTTGTGACATCTGATACATTTATCTCGACCAAGTTACAGAACTGGAATGGTCGAAGACCAATTTCACAGCATGGGTTACATCCCCATTCCTTGTCGTTTGATAGGTAGAAGCCTGGTTCTCCAGATCTAGACTCTTCGACTCTCTTCCAAATTTCCATGAAAGATTTTCTGTTGATCTTGTGACGCATTAGTACTACGGAATTATTTGCTCTTCCTCTTTGCGGGTTGAGTTCCCACCATGCACCCGTTTTTGCGCTAAGCATGTCTTCGTCGTCAGCAGAAAATAAAGAAATAAGAGCGGCACGACGAATACCCCCCGCCAAAACTGCATCCGCAATGTAGCAGATGATATCATGCACCTCAATAGGAGTGAGTTTGTCACCATTTTCTTTAGCATCTAAAATTCCCTCTACTTTTACCAAACATTCTCTGAGTGGTTGTGGACCCGGTGCTTTACCGCCGGATGTAACTAGTCTCGCTCCTTTTGGACGAATGTCTGAGAAGTCAAATCGCAACTTAGATGTACCTTTAAAGTAAGATGTCATCAAGGCTTTTACTGAGTCTGCCCATCCTTCAATTGAGTCTCCGATAAGAAATCTCCGAGTTCTCTTTGTTGATGGTCTTCGGATTTCAGGAAGACTTTCAACATGATGTTTCTGCACTGAGTATCCAACACCTGTTCCTCCGAGAAGAAGAAACATAATTTCCCCAAACACTCGAGGGTCGTCTGCTGGTGCATAAGCGCAGTTAAATATTCTGTTTGGGGAGACCTCAATTGGCTTACCTCCGAACTGCATTGAGCGCATAGATGGAAGAATTTTCTTCTGTCTTACGAGCTCGTAGGTTTCTACAATTTCCTCGCTGAGGTGTGGAAACTTTTTCAAATGCATATTCATATTGCGATCAACTAATTCATCCCAATTCTCTCGCCTGTTTTCTTTGTCAACAAACTTTGCATACTTCATGTGGACTGTGATGTCCGACAAAATCTTTTTTTCTAAATCCATTCTTGTGCTCCTATTTTGATTTAAGTTGTTCTATATATTTTTGTTTTAAAATGCGGCTTTGATCAGCAGTAGACATCATACCCTCAGAGGATTCGTTCCTGTCTAAAATTTCAATGCTAACATCAGACCAGTCGACGCGAGCGTCAAAAACAAGACCATCGGGTCCGTTTCTATTTTTAGCAATAAAGATGCGGCCTTTGTTTGCTTGCTTGTCCTGAACTGTTCTTGAAAGAGAAAAGATAAAGTCAGCAACAAAGCATTTATTGAATGCTTCGGAGATAGATTCCATCGTAATAACTTCTGCATTGAGACCTCCACGGTTTGTCTGAGATGCTGTCCAGCAGGGAATCTCATAAGTTTGAGCAAGACCACGAAGACCTTCATAGGTCTCTTCCAACTCGTGTCGCTTCTCACCAGTGGCTCGAGGCGGACGCAATAAGTCAGCATAGTCAACCAAGATCATATTAGGCTCAATGCCTCTCTTCCGTAACTTCTCAATGTGATTTTTGAGAGTTGACACGGAAGCCGACTTGGTTGGATACTCCTTAATAATTAGAGTGCCCTCAAGGTCTTTTACTTTGCTAACAATTTCTTTTTGTCTTTCTCTGTGTTCCTGTAAAGGAACGTCGGTAATACAACAATCAAAGCGTTGGCCGACCACAGTGTCTTTAAGTTCGAGCGTATAATAAACAACAGTTTTTCCTTGAAGCAGCGCTTGAGTCGCAAGGTGAACGAGCACCATAGACTTACCAGCACCAGTTGGAGCAACAACGACTCCCAACTCTGACTTTCCAAGGCCTCCCTTAACAATCTCATCCATTCGAGGCCAACCAGTTGAGATTGGATCTCTTGTAATGAGTTCAAAACGCTTAAGCAAATCTTTGCGAAAATTATGGCCGAAGTCATTGTCTGTACCAAGAACCAGGGCCTCCTTGATTAACTTCTCTATCTCTTCAAATGATGATGACTTAAGTAGTTTTGCAGATTGCAGCATTGCCCCTTTCAGAACTTGCTTGCGGCAGAAGTCGATTGCCTTGTCTTTGACAAAAGCAGCCTCCTCAATACCATCAGATGTTTTAATTCTAGCGCCGAAATTTCGAACTGCAGCTTTAGTGGCAGTGTCATGATGGTTCAATTCCGTAGTTAGAAGCGTAAGCATTAGTTCTAGGTTAGGATGTGCACTATACTTATCTCTATAGTTGATTAATGTTTGTGCAAATACTTGAAGATACTTGCTTTCAAAAAATGATACATCTAATACTTCCGTAATTTGGTCAAAAAATGGTCTGTCTTCCAGCATAAGTTGGCATAGTTTTTCTTGAAAATTCTTTCCGAAACGCGTAAAGGTTTCCTTCTTGGTAAATTCGTTCATTTGTCCTCCGATATTTATTGGTTATATAAGTATAACCTGTTGAACTCAAGTTGTCAAGTTTTTTTATCTATTTATTCTTCTGAAAACTGTTTGCAAGTCGTTGAAGTTGAGATGAACTGCATCATCATCAGATAGCATTTGTGTAAATTTTATTCTTGAAAACGTTGGTTCAAAGTCGTCAATGGCCTTGGTGATTAACTGTCGGTTCATTGGTCTGATGTTTGGGTGCTGTAATTGCATGATTCTATAGTTGTCTTTGATTAGCTGTTCGTCCTTCTGAATGTTCTCGTGTATTTTGAGTTTCTTGGCAACCATCGCACAATCTCTTACGATGTCTCCTACAACATACTCATCTTCTCTGATGAGATAAGGGAATCTCTTAGCAATAGTTTTAAGACCGGCTCCTTTGATGCCGGGTAAATTGTCTGATGGATCTCCTGCCATGGCTCTTGCTAATGCGAAGTTATTTGGGTGGATCTTGAATTCATTAATTACGGACTGTTGTGTCACAATTTTCTTTTGTATTGGTCTATAGATCTGTACATTTGGTCTACACAGTTGAAAAAAGTCTTTGTCTGAAGAGATAATCGTCTTCATCCAGCCATCATATTTATTGTGATTGATTACGTGAGCAATGATATCATCTGCTTCCGTAAAATCTGCAACTAATTGGATCACCGGCATCTCGTTTAGATACTCCATGAGCCTTACTTGTTGATAGCCTTTGTTGGCTTCTTCTTTCTCTGGTGGTATCTCAACCATTCGTCGATTGAAACGCACAGGTTTTCTGCCACCTTTGTAGTCCTTGTTCATGGAACGCTTTCTCTGAGAGCCTTCATGGCCATCCCAAGCGACAATAACCTCGTCGGCGACAAAGTCCCTAGAGACCTTTTGAAGACTCTTTAAGAAGCCTATGGTGCCTCCTACAGGCCACCCTCTTTTATCTATATGTGGGCTCACCACATAGCTGCGCAGAAACATGTTTAGTGCGTCAATTATTATTACATTTTTCATTTGTCCTCCGAAATTATTTTATCAATTATTTTAATTGTTTGTTCTGGACCTGTTGTTGTGAATCCCAGATCTCCTGCTAATTCATAAGCTTCCTTGTCATTCCCATTCGGTCCGCATCGGTCTCCGACAAAGTATATCTTGTCGTATTTTTCAAAATTCTTAAAGGCATAAGTTTTATCCCATCCTTCAGGGTAAATATCGAATGATGTATCTCCACCCATTTTTACCACTACATTCTCCAATCCGGCTGCATCAAACTCTTCGCGAGCAGTCATGAGCCACTTATTCCTGATCCAATCGTGCTTGTCCCACAGGACCCAAGACGATCTATCTGCGGGGCTAGCTTGCCGCCCTATGGGGCACCAATTTAAAGTCGAACCTCTGTAGTTTATGAAATGCCCGGTAAGTGGAAGATGTCGGTTGGCATTTATTATCGAAAACTGTAGGGATGTAACAATCCTTATTAATCGTTTCCAATTTGATTCTCCCAACTCTTGCCTCATGTTTCTTTCGTAAACTACGGGAAATTTCTTATTGTGTATTCTATAATACTTTGTGCCATTGCAAGGCATAAGATGAATTGTGGATGTGTCGAACGCTATGTGCTGAAAAAGATCACTGCACTGTTCTTTTACGTACTCCATATCTGAACCGGTCACGATGCCGATTTCAAAACCTGCTCTTTGCAACTGTATTAATTTATCAGTGACCTTTCGAGTCATTGGTTGTCTTGCGGGCGTCAGTGTGCCGTCCATATCGAACAATACTATGTTCTTCATGATTCCTCCTAGTTGTATATGTATTATAACATATCTCGGAGGGTTTGTCAAGTTGAATTATAAACTCTTTCTTCTGAATTTCTTCTTCATTAAGTTGATTAGGTCATAGTTTCCGGGTGAATCATAGTAATGGCGTATATTGTATTTCTTTGCTAAGCCTAGGATTTGACGCTCTTTATGAACTATGGATTGATCGATTTTCAGTGTTAGGTTGGGTTTATTATCCTCATCTCTTTCTAGCCTAAGACTATCAATATCCGCAGAAAGTTCTCTGACTAGCTCAATGTCTGCTTGTAGTTGTGTTTGGTCAGCAGGTGATAGATTAGATTTGATTTCATCCAATATCATTTGTTTTAATTTTGCTTCTGTTAGTTTCATTTGTATTGCTCCAAGGCTTCTTCGATTGCTTGCTTTTCTGTAGACAACATAATAGCATCGGCGGCTCTGAGGTCCTGCTCTGTTTTCAAAGATAATTCAAACATAGGTGGTATCGATACTCTCCCATCAGCGATGGACTTACTGGTCTTTGACCCGGATTTGGCTTTTGTAAAAAGACGAACTGAGTATCGCAGAAAATCGTCATTAACATTATACTGCACTTTAATACTCGAGGATCCCACCGTATTTTGATCCCCCCTTTCCCAGATGCGATTATTGTATCTTGCATGCATTGTTGGCGCTTTTGTGTATTTGCTAACATCATAAAGTTTGAATCCAGCAGCTTCAATCATTTCAGTTAAAGATTCTTGCCTGATCTTTTCCGGATAATTAGGATCATAGCTTTGCTTCATTACCTCCGCCTGTTCTGGGTCAAAACCTTGGATTTTGTCAAAATTGCTATCTCCGAGTTGAGATCTGAGTTTCTCATCCGGTGTTGGGGTTCCAAAGCTCCGGAAAGAAGAGTCTTTCAGGGCTTCCAAGATCATTTGTTTTAGTTTTGCTTCTGTAAGTTGGAATGGACTGCTCTCTTGTAAATCTTTTCTAGTTTTCATTTTTCTTTTCAATTGTCTAATAAAAAGATCGATTCTAGAAATCAATCTAGGCACACGCACAATTCTCTTTGTGGCTTTTCCAATTATCAAAGGATACCGCAAAGGCTTTTTGCCACGATTGCTACGGAAGTCTTCTGGTTTAAGCACCGGTGTTTGGCCGGTGAAGAGATTATTTGTTATTTTAACTCTCTCATCATAGAGATCTTCCATGGTTTGTCTATGATCTTCTAGTTCATCACTCAGCCATGAGTTATAAACCATCTTAAGGTCTTCTTTGTGCAGCTCAAGGTCTCTAATTGCTTGTTCAATAACTTGTCTTTTTGGGTTCATCGCGAGTTCTCCGTTAATGATATTAAATAGTGCTCTAAAAACAAAAAAAACCCCAACTCCGAAGAGAAGGGGCTGATGAATTCCTTCAGGGTTTAACCTTCTTCGGATTCGCCTTCGAGACCGAAGTTCTTGCCTTCAGACTCAAATTTTCTAATGATTTCATCATCCATGATGTCAAGCACAACAGAGCGGAACTCTGGGTCTTGGAGCTTTTTGATCCACTGCGACCTTTGGAATTTGAATTCTTTTCCTTTCGTGTCATAGATCTTGTTCCAAGCGCCGGGTTTAAAGCGGTCAGAGCCAGATGCCCTCAACGCTTCAAGCCAAGACTCTTCATCTTGAATACCTACCTCTTTGCCCCAAAGGATCTTAAAGCCACATGTGCGACCTTCAGAACCAAAACGGGACTTCTCAACCTTAACCTTTACTTCAGAGCCAATCCGAAGTCCGGTGCTATCAGTGACAAACGACGCTTTCGCTTTGCGCTTTGTAAGCCAGATGCGAAGCGAACAAAAGTATTCAATCGCTTTACCTCCGGGTGCAACAAGTGGCGTTGTCATTGCTTCCGCAATGTTTGAAGTTATGTTTGTCTTGAGTTGATTGATCAACAACAGAGTGCATTGATGATTTGCCAATGGGATAGTGAGTTTCGGGAATGCTTTTGCAAAGATCCGAGGCTTTACTGCCATTGACGATTGAGGATTGAAATCTCCCTCTAGATCCTTCTCGGAAGAAGTCGCTGCAATGGAGTCCCAAATAAACAGAAATTGTGTCTCTGGATACTGCATCATGAGGTCTTCAATTGTCTCGAGAACTTTCTCAACTGAGACTGCTTGAATATATAAGAAATCATTATTAATATCGATACCAGAGTTTGTTAAGAACATAGGATCGATAGCGGACTCCGCGTCGAAATAAACGACACAGTGACCTTTCTTCTGTGCTTGTGAAGCAATTTGGCATGCCATGTAGGATTTACCAGCCGAAGAAAGACCGGCAAGTTCAGTAATTTTCCCAACGGGAATACCAGCCATCACACCTCGGCAAATGATAGAATCCAACCAGCGTGAGCCAGTTGGAATCCATTCTTTAACCGCAGTAGGATTGTCTTGATTTAAGTCATGAGCAATGTTCAAGCCAACTTTCTTGTTGACAAACTTCTTCATTGCATTAATATCAATCTTACCTGCTTTGGTCATTACTCTTCACCTTCTTCAGAGCCTTCTTCGGACTCTTCTGTTTCTTCTTCAGATTCCTCAGTGGTTTCTTCAGTTTCTTCAGTTGTCTCTTCGACTTCCTCTTCTACCGCTGTATCTTCTTCTTCTTTGTCCCCACAAGCTAGGAACATTGTCATTAATAAACTAATCATTTGTTACTCCTTTGTTAGTTTCAGTTGAAGTCGTTGTGACTTCTGCTTCAGATTTTCCAGATGTGACACCATTAGCATCTTTAGTAACTTGGACTGTATTGTCTGTAGTTTTTTCATCTGTAGTCTCCAAAGTTTGTGTTTCAACAACTGAAGTTGTTGTACTCGTGGTCGCTACATCAGTTGTAGCTTCCTTCTCTCCGCAAGCGAAGAGCATTGTTAATAGTAACATCATGTTACCTCCTATTATTCAAAGTTTTGATTTTTCGAGTTCCATTCGTAATAAATGTCCTCTGTTTCAGTCTTATTGGGATCACTGCTTCTAAATTGTGCGGCGAACACCACCTCTGAGACTATAGTGTTCGTACCTTTACCATTGTAGATATTGAACATTTTTAAAAATTCTAAATAAGAATGCCTCTTATCCTCTAGCGACTTAAAAGTACCATAGCCGGCAAGGAAATGAATGTAGGTTTTAATCTTCGATACAGAAGTTATATCAGCCCTGTTATTGTGCAAAGCAAAAGCTCTACTGTTGATAGCTATCGTAAGAGTCTTCTTAGATGCGTCAGCGCTTGAATACATCACCCACTCGTCATCAACATCCCAATATGAGTCCTCTTCAACATTAAAAAACTTATGACAATTATTTTTCGCATCGGTTGGCGATACATGAGAAATAGTGTCTTTAGATTTAATTTGAGAGTCAAATACAGATTTAAAGATTTTTGCTTTATGTGCAGGAGATAGAGTATACCCAGCCTCCTTTAGCACCTTGTAACATTCTGTTTTAAGATTTGGGACGTCTCCTCTAGTGCTCCAAGAATAATAATCCCTGTCATATAGAGTTACCAAATATTTGATTGCATCATACATATTGTGATTGAGGCTAGCTAGATGGCTATTTTCTCTCTGCTTGAACCTATCTCTATTTTCATCATCGTAAAATTTAACAATGGCAATTGGATAGGACACTTCTTCCTCCTTGTTATCTAGAGAAATTTGCTTTAAAGCTTCGATTCTGTGGTGACCTGATAAGATTACAACGCTTCCAATATCATCTAATTCGCCAACAATGGCATACTTTAGACCTCGGTCAATAATTTGCTCTTTTATGTTGCGCACATGATCTTTACAATAGTCTTTAGCTCTTGTTTGATGGCTTGAGATTTGGTTTACAAAACTTTCAGAAATAATGTGATTTCCTAGGTAGTCTCCCTTACACTCTCTAATAAGATCAAAATTTACTTTATACATCTCGTCAGAGAAGGTACCTAAAGAATGTCCTTGTAGCCGTGATTTTAATAATTCTTTTGTTTTACTTGTTGTAGATTGGTTCATTTTTCCTCCATAAATCTATCAATAAAAAAAGCCACCCCTTTTCAACCAAGGGCGGGTGGCGTTCCCTTACAACACAGGAGTACTATTCGTCAGACATGAACGCTGCGAAAGCTTTATCTACTGATTCACCTGTATTCTTCTTATATTGTTGAGTCTCACGGGAAGAGGACTCTGCCGAACCGTCGGAGGACAAGTAACCGTCCAGCAAAGTCTGTATCTCTTCCGCAGTCTTTACATCAAACAAATTGTCGATGTCAGGGACTGAGTCAATGAGGTCTTGACAGTCTGCAATTGCGTCGTCACAAAGTATCGATGGACGTCGTCGAGGTTGCAGAGTTGTCTTCGGGAAAGAACCGGGTGTTCCGGGAACATTGTAGTTCAACTTAATGTCAGTTCCAGCTTGTGGGTCTGTAATATCTCCATAGTCAGGATCCAATACATAACCTAGCAGGGTTTCATAAGCTGTTTTACCATAAGCCCAGATTTTTACACCTTCAGATTCGTGTCCACGAACAAGAACAGGTGAGTAATAACGCTTTCGCGCGAACATCTTTTTAGCTTCGTTTTTGAGGTTTTGGTCATCATTTTCCATACCATCCCTCCAAAGCTTTGATGCGAAATCACAGATGGCACATTCGCCGTTGTCATTTCGTTTGTTGCAATAAATTCCAGGGTTTTTTCCAACATTATAGTGGAAATGAAATTCACGGAACGGATCACCATCTTTTGTTGGAAGAATACGTATCATTTGGTCGCCAGCTTTTGGCCGCCACATGGTACTTGATTTTCCGGATGATTTTCCACCGTTTTTTGATTGATTGAGCTTTGCTCGCATTGCTTCTAGATTAATAGCCATAATTTACTCCTAAGTTTGGTTATTTTTTTGTGTGTTATCACTAAGGTAAGCAGGGTTTCAACCGTACTCCCATTATTATTATAACATATCCGAGAGGGTATGTCAAGTAGTTTCTTTAACTTTTTTTACTTGGGCTTCCATTGCCTCAACTTTTTGTATCCAATTCTTCCATTGATCAGATTTGAAAAGCTTCTTTCTACGCGCTAAAACGCGTCTAATTCTTGTTTTCAGTTTTCTTGATAAATCGACTCTCTTAAGAAGATCGTCGTATGTCAGTGAGCATTTAACAAATTGATTTGCATTTGCTGAGAGAAACTGAAAGTTCTCGAACCCATCTTTACCACCAGCATTCACAGGGAAAACGTGGTCTAGTTCATACACTACATCGGCTCGTCTCCACAATGAGAACCCAGATCCTGGTCTATTCCAGACTCCATTGAGTTGATCATCTTTTGTTTCGATCCAGTGAGTGCATCGGTCTTCTTGGGTTTCAAAGATCATGTCAATATAATCTCTAATCAAAAATTGATTTTTAGAGAGACGTGTGTATCCCATATCTTTGAATTTCTGCTTTAATCTTCTGATTAGAGAGAGTTTGGCGTTCTCACTAACCGTACCATTCTGGTCTATGATATCAAGGTGTTCTCTGAGGGTCACCCTATCCTCTGTATATCTTCTTTTAGCCATTTTTACCTCCTAGTATTTTGGACTTGCTTTGTAAATAAACTTAGAGCCTCTTCTGGAAATTTGATTTACATCCCATTCATCAGAAATTCTTTTTATTTGTGATTCTGTAAAACCGAAACTTGCTAAGTCACTAGGTTTTACAATTCTAGTCTCTTCTCGTTGCCTGACGCCGTTAATAAAGCGTCTTATTGGCGATATTTGTACTATAATATCCATTTTTCCTCCACGATATTGTAAATCTCAAAAAAGTGTCCAAAAAAATTTTTGGCGATTTTGAGTTTTTGTAATTTTGTGCTCGGGTAGGGATTTGAACCCCACAATTCTAACGTTTAGATAAGCGGCCTGCCCTCGTTAGTTATCTGCAACCGTACAGCCGAGCGAAAAGTAGACACTCAGGGATTTGAACCCTGGACCTGCCGATTATGAGTCGGATGCTCTTACCGCTGAGCTAAGTGTCCCTAATAAGGTGAAGAAAGAGGAGGTGGTTTGATTTCGCTCTCGATGATTTGAGGATCCTCATACGAAATCAACAAAGTTATTATAAAAATAAGCACACGGCCTCCTCTTTCAAATCTCACAAATTCATCTTCCAAGGTTCTCTTATGAAAGATTACTAGTCGCAAGAAGCTAATATATTACTCTTCTAGCTGATGGAACACTGCTAGTCCCATTAGTGTTGGGGCCCAGAGCCCAATAAAAATGCCTAATCTTTCAGCGTGTGCTGGATCGGCGTCACCAGTAAGAACCCACGTTCCAATTGATAAAGCGACTGACACTAAAGAAGCGTAGTAAAAGTATTTTGATTTTTTCATTTTTTCTCCATTTTAATATTGTTGATAAGTTAAGAATACACTTGACAGGATTCGAACCTGTGACCGTCCGCTTAGAAGGCGGATGCTCTATCCAGCTGAGCTACAAGTGCAAAAAAAATGCGGTCTTTTGAAAGGAGACCGCCAACCTTCACAGGACAAACTTAGAACAAATTAATGCTTACACTTCGAGTAGAGCTTGAGAGGCTACCTACTTGTGTGTTAGAGTTGAATGTACGGTATCCACCGGCATCAATATCCCATACGGTTTCAAAACCAGGACGCAGGCTACGTTGTCGCATGCTATTAGGGAAGGTTCCAGATGGAGCGTCAGACGGGCGAATGAAATTCATGGTACGCTTTTGTCCATTGGATTTTGTAAATGTTCCAGTGTATACTGTCATGTTGATTGTGTTGTTTGTGTTACTCATAATACCTCCTTATGGTTTGTTGAGTATAAATAATATAACATAGTTTTGATACCTTGTCAAGTATTTTTTTAAAGTTTTTTAAAATCTTTCGTAAAGCCAATACCAGAATCTAGTAAAGGCAAAGATAAAAAGTGTAAAGCTAAGAAGTGTTAGCATTGTTCCTCCACCGTTATATATATTATAACATATCTGAGAGGGTTTGTCAAGTTATTTTATTAACTTTTTTTAATTTCTTTCTTACACTTCACTATTTGTTCTTCGACAAGCAGGATGGTTTCAGCTATTTCAAAAAGTTTTTGAGTAATGAATGGGATTGTCTCCAGACCTTCTTGATACTCAATTGCCATAGCGTGAAGAATTGTTTTCTCGGCTGATGTTAAGTCTCTTAGATTTCTTTGCAACAACTTCAGTGTCGCCTTGTTGTATTCTGCTTTTTTCATTGTTCGTTCTCCTGTGTCTCTAGTAATTATTGTTCACTCTTGTATAAAGTGCGTATAATGTACTGAATATAGATGATTTTCCTCAGATGATTTCCAAATGGCAAATGAAGATTGTCTTTCCAGTGCCATGTTCTCTCTGATTATTTGTTGACAACTTGGTATGATGCTTTCATCATTGTTCAAGTCCTCCTCTTCTATATTAATAAGATAACACGTCTCAGTTATGTTGTCAAGTGAAAACAGTAACTTTTCTTCTTGTAAAAACTTTCCTATCCCAATTGTCGAGATTCTAGAGACCTCTTTTTTTTCATGCAGTCTTCCGAAGTCTGGATTGACGTGCGTACAATATAATAGATTCTGGAATGTGGAATAAATAAAATAATTTACCTTTTCATAATATTTAAGCGTGGTACCTGCTCCTACTAGGGCAAACATAGTCTTGTTGTCCAAGATTATCATCTCGTGTACGAGACCTGAGCGAGTATACTCTTGTAATACTCCAAAATGTACCTTGTGTCTCTTCCGTTGTATCTCAGAAGCAAATTCTAGGTCAGGAACAACATAAACAATCGTTGTTTTATAGTCCTTCAGCGCCTCTAGAACACGTAGGGATGCACCAGCAACCTTACCGGACCCGCAAAGAAACAAAATGGCTTCATCGTGCGATTTGAGCCCTCTCTGTTTAAGTTTAATGGGATCTTCGTCGTATTCTTCAACGCAATTCTTTTTTTCAATACCCTCGTTTTCGTCAAGAATTATTATTTTGTAGTTTTTTGTGTGAGGTTTGAATAACTTCACAATATTCTTTCCGGCTTCGCCGAGTCCGACCATTAACATGGTGCCTCCATTTTTTTCATATATGATAGTGGGATGTGGTAGTCTTTAAAGTCTTTCATCAATACGACAGTGCATGCCCTGTATAAATCACTGGAAGATGGTTTTCTTTTCAAGATTCCTAGGTCTCCATTTTGATAAACAAACAAATTCCTTTCGTCAAACGGTGCGTTATGTATCACCACTAGATCCCCTATCTCCATTACACCATCCAAGTTTTAAAATATAATCCAGAGGTATTGACTCTGTTTTTTCTGTATTAATTAGTTTGACTCTAGCTACCGAGTAATCCTTGTAGTGCATTATTCTTAAAACAATTCCTATATCGCCAATTTTGTATCTAGACCAAGACCAATCAATGTGAGGATAGACTACGACTACTAGATCACCTATTTCTATCATGCTAATTTTTTTATTTCTACGTCCCACATTGGAACGCTGCTCTTATCCTTGCCAAAAAGAACCCAATAGACCAAATGTTTGATACCGATACGCTCAACACTTAGGACTATCCCAATTTCACCTTCTTCATAGCCAGTTGTCTCCGGTCTTACAACCATCACCAAGTCGCCTATTTGAATTTTCATATTGGATTGCCATTCTTACTGCATGGTTTGAGGATGTCTCTTGTGACATCACCGTTTCTTTTATAAAATTCCCACAAGAATTGCTTGTTTTGTTTGTCGTAACAGAAGAAAGAATTTTTATGTTCTCTCCAACATTGCATTCCGTTCTGTTCAAATTTCTCAGCTATCTCTCTTCTGTCTCTGTCAACTTCGATACTTGAATCGTGTATAATAAACTGTACTGGTTCATATGAGAAGTATGTTGTCGTGTTTGTGGTTTGAAACTGCTGCTCTCTTTCGGACCACAATTGATTCTTGAGAACGCAGATCTCATAAACGTCTGATGCATAGGCTGTTGCCAATAAAAGTAATAAATTTGTCATTATATCTCCAGTTTTCTTATGTTTTCTTTCTTTACCTTGAGTATCTCACCACTGTTTACGTGCAAGACGCTTAGGTTGGTGAGATTTTTTAATTTTATGAGACCAATGTCATCAGGCTTGACGAATCCACCGTCAGATAATTCCATTGTGTATTTGAATACCACTAAGTCTCCAGCATCTATTACCATGTGAACTCCTTCATGCTTCCCAAGTTTTTTCCAATTGAACAATTGACCTTAAACTGTCCGAGTCTTGTGTTGCCAAACATCTCAACCATCTGTGGTATCAATAACCTGTCATCTTTGTGTAAGTCGATGACAACGCTATCATGAACAACGAAAGCAACATGGGATCGTGTTGACCTAAGAAAGTTAGAAATCTTGCAAAACCGCTCAAGGGTATTGTCTGAGGAAGAGGATTGTAATAGGTAGTTGAGTGCCTTGCGAAGGGGACAAGTGATTGTCCTTCCAAAAGGTGTTTTGATTTGTTCTCCATCATAATATTCTTCCAACAGGCTTTCTCTGTTGTAGTAATCTGATTTAATAGTTTTGGATGACGGGTTGTAGAGCCAAGCAAATAATTTTGTTTTAGCTTCTTCTCGGCTAAGTTCTTCCGTAAAAACGTTTTCGATGTTCCATTCATGTATATCTCCCTCGGGTTGAATGTGATTCTGCAGGGCAAGCATTGTTCGTACCTCCGCTGCATTAAAGTCAAGTTCCAAGAAGACGTCGTTGTTTGGGCGAACAAAGGTTTTAAGTTCACTCTTTAAATTTAGTATTGGAAAAGAATTCTTTTTTGTTGTCAAGCGTCCAGTGACAGTTCCAAAGATGTTGAAGTCAACATTTGGTTTCGTATCACCAAACTGCTCGTATAAACTCTTTGCTTTCATACATTCAGCCGATGAAACATAAACTCCAAAAGAATTCAAGTTGACTTGGTGTTTGGCTAGCTCTCTCACGGATGTGTGCACTCGTTTTAAGAAGTTATAGTTAGCTGGTTGCTCAACGTTTTCGAAAACCCAACGAGTAATTTCGTTTTTGGCTTCGAAGTAGTGTCTCAGGTGCTTCTGAGGTACAACGTCGTAAAAGCAAACATCATCAAGGTCAATCTTGGATGTC
>TARA_R110001592_G_scaffold182683_3_pt1 | contig 21335 bp, 13 predicted proteins | sample TARA_R110001592 | Tara Oceans TARA_R110001592 (sample SAMEA4398387) | marine metagenome | biome: Polar Biome; feature: [SRF] surface water layer (ENVO:00010504); material: water (ENVO:00002006), including particulate matter (ENVO:01000060) such as... | depth 5 m | reverse complement strand
AAGAATCTGACTACCCAGAATAAGGCAAAAGCTCCCGATGACTCAATTTAACGATTCCGCTCAAGACGACAAATTCCTTGACATGTTCTCCCAGAAGTTCGGAGATGAAGACAAAGGAATCGTGGCTGGCACATCACCAACGCCAAAAACATTTGATTCAGAGATGGAAGCTGGCAGAAAAGAGGCAAGAGCAGCCGCTTTGTCTATTGCTAGACAGGGTCTAGAAGATCCTATGGACCCAAATTTTGGCAAACAGCAGCCAATGCAAGATGGCATGGCCACTGGTGGGTTGATGCAACCAAATGATTTGTATGAAGGAATGGTTGATGACCCGGAGTATGGATACAAAAGGCGTGAATACGACGACAAGCGAGCTAGATTTGCCAAGTTGCCACCTGAGCAAAGAGCCAGATTTTCTCAAGGCTTGCAGGAACCAACCAGACAGGTAAGCAGGCGCGATCTCAGAGACAGGTTTGGCCTGAAGTTTGGACCGCAGGCTCCTGTTGATGGCATTAAGAGCAAAAAAGAAAACCTGAGTGACGCTGATTACAACTCAGCAATCAGAAAACACTACACATCTCCGACTGTTCGTAGAGGTACATTTGCAGACCCAAAGAAGCGTAAAGCCATGGGCCTCGCGCCATCACCACAAGCAACTGATCTAGAAATTGACAGGGGTATGCTCGACATCGTTGGCACATCCCTCTTGCAGGGCATTTACACCGCCGGTGAAGAAGTCGGTGGTTATGTAATTGCAGCCGGTGCGGCAACCGAAAAAGTCTTTGGCGAGACTTCGATTTCAAAGTCAATCCTTGACTATGGAATGACCGTCGTTGACAACGCAAAACTAGCGCAGTATCAGACAAACATTGACCCTACCAATGGCTTGGACTATGGACCTTTGCCAGACAGCGTGTTTGTGGACACACTGCGAGCGGCACCAAGGTTCTTAGTTGATGTTGGGCTGGCAATCGGAACAGGTGGCGGAAGTGTGGTCGCCAGATTGGCTTTGGGAACTGCTGCTAAATACACAGCAAAACAATCCGCCAAGAGATCCGCAAGGGTGTTTGCGGGCCTTGCTGGGGCGCAGACGTTTGGTCGTCAGTATTCTGAATCGTATCAAGAATACGTCAAAGAACGAGGCATGAAACCAAACGAAGCCTATGGAGTAATGCTCGCAGAAGCTCTTTCTGCTGGAGCAGCCACGGCTTTGACCACTAGGATTTCAGCAGACTTCCTCTTCACTAGCAAGGCCGCTCGTGGATGGGCAACCGCCACTCTCCCCGGCAGAGTCATGAGAAACTTCATGATCGGCTTCACGGCTGAAAGTATGCAGGAAATCACAGAGCAGGTCTTGGCTGATGCAGCCCTTGCCAGTATAGCCGCTATTAGGGACGACCCCAAGAGGCTTGCGCAAGTAGGTTTCTTGAAAGAAGGCTACTTGTACAAACTGTACAGGGCCGGTGCGGCTGGTGGTCTTCTTGGTGGACCTGCTGGTGTTGTGCTTCGCGGAGCAAGGCCATCTGGAACAAGCCTTACACCAGAAGAACAGGAATCGGTAGATGTTGCCAACTTCTTGGATGACATGTCGGAAACCAACAGGCGCAGAGTAGATCAAGAAGAGTTCAGGCAGTTTGCGCTTGCTGAAGAAAGACAAGGGGAGCTTTCTGAGTTTTCAGAGACCAAATTGTGGCGGGCTATCGAGTCTGGCATTGGGATGGAAGAAAATCTGAGGCTCAAAGATGGCACAAGAGTTGGGCCTCTCGTCGCTGTTCTTGAGCTGAAAAGAAGAGGAATTGAGTCTGGCAAAATTAGCCAGCAGTCTCTGCAAGACTTGACCTTGGGCAAAGTCGAAGGTGATAAGCGTGTCGCCGCTAAGAAATCAAAGACCAAGTCAAACCTGCAAGGCATTCTGGAGCAGAAGCAGCGGTTCGGGACAGGCGAGCAGACTATTGACCAGCTTGTTGAGACGTTGGTACAGGAAGAACCTGATCTGGCAATGGAGTTAGGCCAGCTTGAAGGCGAATCTAGCATCGACGCAGTCTCTGCACCACCATCTCGCGGGCAACTCAACAAGGTTCTTTCTAAGTTCGGCATCACCAAAGTCAATTCCAGTAAAGAATCTCGCGCAATGCTGCGAGACAAACTTGGCCAGAGATTTGAAGCCAACGTAGAAAGCCAGCAACAAGCAGCAGCACCGCCAGAGATCGGAACACAAGAAAGAGCAGAGATTGAACTCAGGGCTTCGCAGAGACAGAGCATTGACAGTTCAATCTCTGAAGCAGAAGTTGCATATGTTCCTTCCGCAGATTCGGGTTCACAGCTTTTGCTTGAATCAGATATGACTCCACAAGAAGTTGCGGAGTATATGCAAAGTGAAGGATTGATTCCTGAGAATGCAGATGTGCAGTCGGTAACTCAAAGAGTGACTGAACTGAGGCGCAGGGGTGAGATTGGATCAGACACAGAAGCGTTTCTAGGCAGTACACCTACCGAGGTGCAAGAAGCTCGCAGGGAATTGCAGAAGAGAAAGCAAGAGCAAGAGAAGCGCGAAGACGAACTACTCGATCGTGGCGAAACGAAGAAGCGCGGAGAAGAACAAAAAGCGCGAGACGATGAGAAGCAAGAAATTGAACGTCAAATCGAGTCAGAAGAAACGAACATTAAGGAGACGAAGGAAGCCACCAAGAAACTGGAGGAATCTGAGCAAGAGCGAGCTAACGTCATGCAGGCAGCCAACAGGCTGGCAGAGCAGTTTGGCGAAGCTAGGGCTAAGGAGATTCTCTCGCAAGTTATCGGAGGTATCCGGGCAGGCTTCATTGAGTCGCCCGATTTGATGGCGAGAATGTTCTATCTGGAAGGCACTCCGTTCGGGATCGCAGGCACACAGGCGTTTGCCCCTGTAACCGAGCCAACACGCGCTGAGGCCACAGAGGCTCAGGCACTGTTCCAGAATGCATTCGACCAAGAGGCAAATCTTGCTGAAAATCCGGTCACCGCACCTGTCCCTGAGGACATTGAACTGGCGGAAGAGACTGAGACGTTTCCCAACCAAGGTGTGACTAGAGTCTCTATGGCAATGCAGAGGACGCAGGAGGCTCTCTCACGCGCCCTGCAAAAAGCGGGTCTCGACACCTCCAGACTCAACGTGTTCGTAGACGGCGGCCCACAGACTCTCACGGACCTCCAGAAGGAGATATCCGACGACGCGAAGCAGCTTGGCATCACGGTGGTCTTCTATGAGGGTGCGCCACCCGAGATTCCGGGGTATCACAACTCCACGATTCCGGGCGTAATAGCGATTAACAGGCAGGTGAGCCATAGGGAGGCCATGGCTGAAGTTTTCCTGCACGAGGCACTCCACGAGCTTCAGGCTAGAAACCCCGGAATTTGGAACCGCCTGCTTAAAGAAATCCGCATGGTTGCCCCGCAACTGGTTCGCCAGAAGCTGATGGAGTACGAATCGGCGTACAACAAGGCTCTTGGCAAAAACTCCAGAGCGGGAGTGTCAGACGCAATTCTGCTAGAGGAGATCCCGTCTCTGGCAGCAGAGATCGTGGCAGATATCGTTGCTAACGATCTTGGCATCTTGCAGTCAGCGGGCAGGTTTGGCAATAGCCCCAACAAGCAGGTCCAGAAGGACAGTGCGGGAATGCTTTCGGCCTTCATGCAGGTTCTTGGCAAACTGCAAGCTAAGTTCAAGATCGGATTTGGCAAGGATGGCGCAAAGATCAACCCCGGCAAAATCAAGCAGGGCAAGAAGCTGGAAGACAGGATTGACGCAGGCAAGGATCTGACTGACAACCAGAGAACGATCATAGGCGCACTTGTCACTGAAGCTCTAGAGAGCATGAAGCAGAATGACGTAGTCATCCGCAAAGACGCAGTGCCAAACTACGTTCAGAGCAAAGACTACCAAGCCAAGCCGAAGTCAATGGAAGAGTTGTCGAAGCTCATCTTGGCCTTGCCAGAAGAAGAAAATGAGGTTGATACCGAAGACGGCAAATTTAGCGTCAAACTGACCTATGGTTTCAGTGAGCAAGACCTAGAAGGTGCAATGACTGGAGCATCTGGTAGCAGTGCGCTTTTGGATGTCTCCGTTTACCGTGTTTCAGACCAAGCCGCGAGAGTGATGAGCGAAGAAGAGCTTGACACTGTCAAGATCGGTGGCGTGAGTGGCACACTCAGGTACAGGACAGATGACAATCTAGAACCTCTGTACATGCAGATTCAGTATTCTGAAATTGAGCCAGACTTTCTCGGTTACGGCATTGGCCTGACGGCGTATCGAAAGTTCATTGACAGGTCACTCAAACTTGGGCTTCCTGTGCGAAGTGACGGAATGGTCAGTCCGCAAGCAGTCAGGGTCTACAGAAGACTCGTTCAGAATGGCTACCAAGTAAACGTCAACCCTAATACAGTGGTTGATGTCTTGGAAGACGGAGTCACTTCTACTGGACATTATGTGGCTAGTAAGTCAGACAGTTATCTTCAAAGAAACATTTTCGAGGTTATGTCTGGCCCTGTTGACGAACCTCTTCGTCGCACAGAATCAGGAAATCAACTTGCAGAAGCACTTGCTGAGTTTGAAGTGTTCGGCAAGTTTAGTGTTCGTGCTAACAAGGATCTTGGAACTGACACTAGGCCGCAAACCGCAGTTGCAGTCAAGAAGCTACAGAAAGTTGGCGTTGACCTAAACGGGCTGTTCACAGCAGACCCACAAGACAAGCCTCGACAGTACAAGGCTGTCAAGAACCAGCTTGCCACGGTGTTTGCAGACTTGGTTGACAACGGTAATGGCACTGAGCGAGGGTACGCACTTCTTGCCAGAGACTCATTTGGACTGACAGACGCTGAAACCAGAAGCCTTGATAAGTCAATCGCAAATAAGATTGCCACCTACTACAAGTTGGAGTACAAGCCAGTTGCTGGCGGATTGCACCCCAAGCTGTACCAAGAGTCTAGAAGCGACAAATACATCGTTGGCACGAACCCACTGATCCCAAGTCCGGGCAAGTCTAAGCAAGGACCGCAGGCAGAGATCGACGCTAGGAAGGCCGCGATGACAAACGTGGACCTTCTGCTGTCTAGACACGCTAACCCATTCGCAGACACACGCAGGGCAAATGAGTTTCTCACTGACTTGTACAGGTCAGACACAATCCCCATTCCTCCTACAGGTTTGATTGCAAACCTCAAGAGCGAGAAAAGACATGTCGCGTTCCTCTCGCAGTTGACTAAGCAACAAGAAGACGGGCGACGACACGGGCTTGAGATCGGTGACGAGATCAACAGGATGTACGCCAGTGGAGATGTGACACCAGCAGGCACAGGTCAGTTGATGGTTTGGGGCATGTTGAGCAGGATGCTTAGTCCGTTCCCGCATGAAAGCGCAGCATTGCAGTTCTTCTCAAACCCAGAGTTTGCTGAGTTGCTCGAAATGTCAGCGCGTGGCGATGCTGCCAAGTTCACCAAGGAGATGTGGAAGTCTTGGGGTTCTAGAGTCAAGAAGACTCTGCCAAAGACAGCCAAGGGTGCTACTAGCAACATCAACGCAGTGTTTGAGACGCTTCTGCCAAAGCTCTCACAAGTCAGGCCAGATGGCAGGACATACTTGCAAGCTGCCCATGATGCATTTTCTGACACAACTATGAGTGGCAAACAACTGCGCCGATTCATGATGTCAGAGATGCCTGTGGCAATGGGAATCGACATCAAGGTGATTTCCTTCCTGATGCTGTTGACCGGCAGGCAGGATGTTCTGGTCATGGACCGTGTGCAAATTACGAACATGTTTGACGACGGCAGACTTGGACCTCTGAATGTCTACGATGGCAAAAAGGATGTCGGTTCTGGATTGTCAGTCAAGTTCTCTGGCATTCCAGCTTTGGCAATGTATGAGGCAATGGAAGGCCAGATCGAGCCACTGGTCAAGGATCTGTACACCAAGGCAGGTCTTAACCCTGACGAAGCAACCCTCGGTGCATACCACTGGGACACATGGAACATTGCCAGCGGTCAGGCTGCCACGCACGGATCTCTTTCGTACCTCGTCGCGCAGTTGAGTAATGAGTTAGATAACTCTGCTCCAGAAGCCATGGGTGCTACCGAAAGCAGGTACGGTTCAACGGCATACAATCTTACTTTTGTGCCGAGTGACCTCTGGACCGACCCAGATAAACTTTCTCCGCATAGACTACTCTACTCGTACAACGACAATGTCTACGAGTTCACGCCAGTCACATGGCGAGAGATTGCGCTCCAGCGCAGCGGCCTAATTAGATCAACAAAGGATCTCCCAAGAAAAGATGCTGACGGCAGAAACTTTACAAAGGGAGACACAATCAATGAGGAGTTCGTATTAGATGACGGAACCAACCCGCTCCAAGACAAAGACGGAAACAGAATCCCGTGGTATGAAGATGACAAAATCCTCAAACCAAACGCAAGAGAAGACTGGACAGCCCTCGTCGAGAAAAACGGGATTAGAGCCGATTCTAGCTCGATTGATGCAAGTCAAGCCACCATCGACCCCGGAACGCTCGATTCTGTCATCGCAGGAGAAGACGGCGGACGATTCAGCATAAGAGATGGAATGCCGAGAGATGATTCAGAGGCAACTCCTGAACAGTTGTCAATGCTTCAACGCTTGAACTCTCTCAGAAGAAGTGCGCTTGGGGATGCGCCGCCAGTTCAAGAACGAGACGAGGACATTCTTCTTGATGACGGGCCAAATAAAGGTCCGGGCATGATCCGGCTCGGCAGCGCGTTCCTCACCCCTTTGCACTACACCGTACTTGCTGCAAAGAAGGGGTCTAAGGTTATCTCGTCTGTTAGAAACATTATATCTCTGGCAATGGACAACGAAATCCTTAGTCAGCGTCAAGCGGTGATGGACACTGAAGCCTATAACGCTATGCCTGCTGAATGGAAAGAAAAGCAGGGGTACAAATTTGCACAATTAATGGATCAATATGTACCACTCCAAGAAGAAGACACAGTGTTGGACAGTGATACAGAAGTTACTTACTACACCTCGCCAGAAAGTGCTGTTGAGATCAAGCAGAAAGTTAGAGAACTTCCACAAGCTGTGCAAGATGCGCTTCTCCACTTCAGGCAAAGATCAGAAGAGCAAAGACTTGAAATCGTTACGGAGAAACGCGATTTTGTACGCACGATTATGGGTCGAAGTTCGTTTGATGAACTCCGAAATGTAGCCATGCAGGAGCAAGAGGGAAGACCAGCCCTCTACGAAGAGATTGAAGTAGAGAACATTGGCGGCACTCGACTGTTTGCCACGACAGATCGATACCTCAGCAAAGAGGAACTGATCGAAGAGCTAGTCGTCCACCAAGTCCCTTCAGACTGGGGCAACCAGTACTCTCACTATCATCACGCATTCTTCGGTAAGTACAAACTCAAGGCTTTCAAAGAAGACGGCTCATACGAAATTATTGGCGACGCAAGCACACAGGCAGATGCTTACCAAAAACTGAAGGACTTCAAAACTGCACGCGGTGAAGCAGAAGGTTTCGTAAACTACGAAGCCAAGCCAGCAGCTAACTTCGACAGCAACGCTGAGATCGTCAAGATGACGCAGAACCAGCGAAACCAACTTAGAAAGCAGTTGAAGCATGCTGCGGATCTAGAAAACACAGAGATAACCAACGCTCTTCGCGGTGTTGTGGGTTTGAAACAGAATGCCAAGCCTTTCTATGCACCAATGATGCAAAGAAGCGAAAATCCTGCACAGGGGTTCAGTATGAACTTCGCTCGTGTATGGCAAATGCAGAACAACAACTTCAACCGTTGGAAGTTTGGCGGCAAGATGGTTCGGGCTACACAGCCAATCATCGAAGAACTGCAAAAGACAGATCCGTATTGGGCTGAGTACCTGTCCAATCATCTAGACAGGACTCTTTTCATTAGGCCAACTGCTACTGAGACTGCGATTGACACAGTGATCAGAGGTTTGCCAGTAATTGGCAAGATGGTTGGCGACATGCCGACGAGAAGAACACTGGCAGCAGCAAGGACAATGAACTTCTTGCGCCAGCTTAAGACCCCAAGGCAGTGGGCAGTAAACTCAATCCAGCCACTACAAACTGTTCTGCCAAAGGTTGGCGAGAAGACGTTCGTAGAAGCTACCGCTATGTACAACAGTGCAGAAGGCAAGGCTTTGTTGGACAAGATTGGCAAGATATCTGTCTCTACTGGCATGTACATCGATGGCTCAGAGAGCGCAATGGGCGAGAAAGCCATCGAGACAGTGACTCGCGGCCAAGAGTTCATGGACAAGCACATCCTCAGAGGCAAGATTTCGTCTCAGTCAGAGGTGCGAAACATGAACTTCTCTGCGGTAGCCTTCTTCTTGCATGGCAAGAAACTAGGGAAGTCTGACGCTGACGCAGCACAGTATGCTCGCATCGAAGGGTACGTCGGCAGTCAGTTTGCGTACACAAGAGCAAACTTGCCACCCATTCTGAACGGTCCTATTGCCAGCACACTCCTTCAGTACCGAAGGTTCCAGTTCAACATGATTGGCTACGGTCTTGAGCTACTGAAATCTGGCAACTACAGCGGTGCTGGCAGATGGCTACTGATCAACACAATCGCTGGCGGTGTGAAGGGTGTGCTGTTTACGCTACTCCCCGGATACTTCCTGTTGCATCAGGGGTGCAAACTGGTTGGCCTGTGCGACGAATCGCAGAACGTCAACAACGTGCTGTACCAGTCCAGAAGGATGCTCAGGAATCAGATTGGCGAAGACGGCGCGAATGCACTGATCTACGGTATGCCAGCACTTCTTGGCACAGACATCTCTGGCTCCCTGTCCCTGTTCACTGAGCCTTACGGCAAGACCACCGCAGAGCAGATCAAGAACCAGTTTACTGGCCCTACGTTGAGTTTTGTTGAAGACTTCTACGACGCAATGACGGCAGACACGGTCCAGCCAGTTTCGTTTGTGTCGAGAACCTACAGAACCCTCAAGGACACTGGCCCCGCATTCAAGTGGCTTGCCAAGAACGCTGAGTACTTCTCAGGCATCCACGACGAGTACGACGACCGTGGACGATTAAGGTACTCAGATGTTGACAAGGGCAAGGGTATCTGGATGCAGCTTGGTGGCGGGTTCAGAACGGTCAACGAATCGATCTGGTCTATGGAGTTTGACAGGTTGCAGATTCTGAAAGAAGTCAACAACGAGTCTATGTCTAAGGCTGCAATGATGTATGCCGCAAACGACATTGCTGGTGCGATTGAAGAGATTAAGAGTAACAACGCAGCCTACCCAATGATGTCATACACCTTGAATGACCTAGATGCCAGAGTCAAGAATGCCAGAGAGGCAATGAGCATCCCGCAGGCAACGCGGCGTGTTGACGACGCACCCAAGCGTGTCGAACAGATGTTTAGAATGGAAAACATGCGATGAAACCAGAAACAGCCAGCGTAAGAGTTCGTGAAGACACCATGGCCCTAATCATTCAGGTTGCCAAGGAGTACAACATGAAGAACGTCGATGTCATCGATGCTATGGCAGTTGCGTGGTGCGAGATATCTGACGAACACAGAGATGACATTCTCTTCGAGCCAGAAGAGATGGAAACTCTCTTGCCTCCGGTAGATCCGATGAAGGCCAACGTCTCATACAAGCCCAAATAAAAAGACCCCCCACCCCACGAGGGGGAAGGGGGCCGAAAAGAGAGGGAGATGTCCTCTTAGAATTTCTGAGCGGCTCTCCACCAGTCGAGAGTACACACGACTTCGGCAGCGGTACCAACCTTGGTTGCCCATGCCATGCCCATTCCTTCCCCATCAGGGAAAGTAGCGGCAGCGATGTTTGTGTCCGAGACACCCGTTGCTTGCGCAACACCGTCTACGTAGACTGTGACCCTCTTACCAGCAGAAGCTGATGGATCAAAGACGAAACCCAACTTGGCGTAGGTGTCTGCAACAATAACATCAACACCTGAGATTGCCACAGTCTGGGCTTGGCCTTCTGCCTTGTAAACGAAGTCCCAAGAATCGCCGTTTGCAGCGTCTTGGTGGAATCCAAGGTACGAAAACGCACCAAGTGCGCCTGTGTTGTCCACAAGTGCTTCTGCGGCTGCAATAGATGTACCAGCTCCGTCATCCCAAGCCAGTCCAATGAACTGAGAAACTCCGTTATTGGCAACGCTTGCCTTCTTGATTCTCGCTTCAAACCACAGCTTTCGGTTTGCGAATGCTGCCGTATCAGAAACCAAGAACGCGGGAGACCCGGTACTAACGATACCTTCGTCGTTGTCAGTGTCATTAGCACTAATTGCAAGTGCCATTCCGTTGCCTTCGGTCGCGCTAGACTCGGCACCAATGGTGACTCCAGCGTCACCATAGACGTTGTATCCAAGACCGGCTCCGCCACTAGCTGCGCCTGTTGCGCCAGCAACAGACTTAGTGGCATTCATGAAGTCATCATGGAAATGGAATCCCACTGTCTTATCTACCATCATCTCAAAAACAGGGCAATCTGCCCAAATTGTGTTGGTAGGGAAAGCGGAGCTTGGGCCTTCATCAGCCACGTAATCAACTTTTAGATCAATACTCATTGTTTTTCAACCTTTCTCCACTCAGACGAGCGGGTTACTCTTAGCCAGCACGAAGTTTGCACGACGGTTGTGGCAAAGAAGGTTCATGGTGAGGTCGAGGTGAGTGGTGAACACGGTGTGCTGGTTAGCAGCAGCGTTCGGGCCTTCTTCACGAAGGTACTCGCCTGCGAGGAAGCCGGGCTTGAGGACCGACCAGTTAATGCCGTAAATCGGATCGCCGCCCCGAGCTTCAAGCTCAGGAACCCAAGTCACCGGAGTCTGACGGAACAGGAGCTTTCCGTCCTTGGAGGCAATGTCATTACCGAGGTTGTCATTCTGTGATTCAAGAACCTCTTCAAGAGGGCCAATCACATTGTAGTTGGTGTAGTAACCGTAGTTGTTACGCCCGCCACCGTATTCAGCACCCGCAACAGGGGGTCGGAAATTGGTGAACGTTGCGGCCTTGCGCCACTTACGAACGAGGTCAACACTGGTGATGTTGGCGTAGGTAGCCGACCAGTTCTGCCAGTTAGGAGTGGTGGCAGAATCGATACCACCTGCACCACCAGAGAAACCATCGGGGTTACCGCCGACAAAATCGCCGGTCGAAGTGACCCACGAAACCCAGTGCGGAACACCGAACATCTGAAGGTTGTCCGACGAAGAGGACGGTGCGCTCCAAAAACGCTGTTCCATATGCTTCGCAAGGTCAACCATTGCGTCATGACGACGAATACGAACCAAGTCAACGATCTGAGATGGACTACGGTTCATGGCGATTTCACGACGCTCAATAGCGTAGTTAGTCGTCATGTGCCGCCACGGAACAGTCGCCGTGGTCATCACATCTGAGACGTTGACACTGTCAACTTCGTAAAGCCCGGTGTCGCGGGTTGCGCCGCTGGTTCCGGTCATTACGTTCCACTGAAGTGCCTGACCTGACTGATACGAAACTTTTTCACGCTGAAGGATCATGGGCAGAGCCACATATTCCTGCAAGTCGTAAGAAAGGTCCGTCCAGCGCAAGCGACCTAGATCACGCTGTGTAGTCGTGATCAGATCAGCAATATCTGCTGCCTGAAGGGTAGCCATTATTTAATCCTTACTGCACTACTCGAAGATATCCGAAGTTTCGTCAACAACATCAAGCCCAAGTTCTCTCATTTTGTTAGAAACATTTTTCAATGCCTGTTGGCGACCACTAATCATGTCACCAGTGGCGCTGCTAGTACTAGCTCGTGAAAGAAACTGAGACTCTCGTTTTTGAAGTCTTTCATTTAACTCTTGTCGTGCAAAATCTTTTGCTTGTTCACCGAACACGCCATTAACGGCGCGATCGAATAAATTTTTATCTGTAGGTAGTCGCTTTTTACGAGAGCGATACCCATCCTTGAGAGTTTCAACCTCTTCAAGGATTGATTTACGATTTGACGTTTGTTCATCTGTTGCAGAAGACTTGGAACCAAAAACTTCTTCCCACTCAGGGTCTAGATCCGTAAAGTAGGAATTGGTTTTTACTTCTTCTGTCTTCTTGTTCATTGACTCCATTGTGCCGGTCAATTCATCGATCTTCGACTTCATGGCCTTCATTGCACGGGCTGTGTCAGAATCAACAGCATCATCAGGGTCGATATCGTCAATCCAACTAACGTCGTTGCTTGGCTGATCTTCATCAGTCGCATCACCAGATTTAATGGCGGAATCTTTAGCTTCTTCTGTAACTTGCTGCACCTTCGTTTCGAGAAGACCCAGAACAAATTCAACTTGCTCTGGCGAACCCATGTTCGCTAAGTCCTCATCCACCAGCCCCGCGTCCTTTGCTCGCTGAAGGATTTCATCTGGCAAATCTTCCTCCGATACATCCGTGTCGGATTCAAATTCGTCAGGTCTAACCGCCGGTACATCCATAACCTCGGGATCTTCAAAATCCCAAGGATCTTTTGCTTCTACTTCCTCATTCTTTTCTTCAACCATCGCCATATCCACCATTTCTGTCGTAGAAACCTCTAGCCTTCATATATTTGGCTCTGTGGTTTCTGCTTTCAAAGATTGCTTGTCCAGTATTACTGTCGAAGCGCGTAGGAACTCCCATTTTCATTGATGCGTTGCTTGCGTCGTTAATATCATTTGGGTGAACACCACAAGCATCGCTTCTCATCGGCCAATTTTGAGAAAAGGAAGAGCCGGAGCCTTGCTCTAACCCAAAATCTCTCATCCAAACTGTGCCATTGTCGTCTTTATAGCTAGTTCCGTCTGTCTTAGCTTCCATTTCGCTAATAGACCAGATGACTTCTAGCATCTCACCTGTTTCTTTGTTTCCAAAGCAGTATGTCGGCATTAACTCATCCCTTCAGCCATCTGACCAGCCTGTGCTGGCTGTCCACCACCAGAAAGAAGCTGCATCATTGCTTCATCTCGCCCCTGCCTTGTAGAGCCGGGTATGTTTTCTCTTACTGTTTTGCGTGTAGTCACAGGAGATTGCTTCGGACGCTCTTGTCCACCACCCGATACCTCTTGCATTTGCTTCATCTGAGAGATTTCCTGGTCGTCAAACTTGGTGATAATGTCCATGAGTTCGTCTGTGTTGCTGTACTTTGCCATCAATTCGAGGAACTTGTTCATATCTGGTTTCATGCCCTGCTGCTGAAGCAATGGTGCAAGAGGAATAATGAACCCTTGCATTAGTTCACCAAGAGTCTTAGCTTTCTCGGACGGACTTCGGTCAACCATAGAGTAAGGAGCAATGTCAATCTCGTACTCAATGATCTCACCCTCCCGAATTTCCGGGGTGAATTCTACAGAAGCCTCAAAATTCGTGTCAGGAATCTTGGTTAGAACCGTAGGAGACGCAACGGGGTCGTACCAAAGGTATTTACCAAGGGTATTTACTACCTTCTTGACGGCCTTTGTTGCTGACTCTTGCATATCAGCAATTCTAGCAGAAGCCGACTTGGCAATAAGCTGCTCCTGACCCACTGTCTCACTTAGTTTGCCAAGTCCGCCGAGGGCATCAAGGTTGCCGCCCATGTATACAAACAGGTCTTTGAGCTGAACCATGTACGCTAAGGTTGGTTGATCGACCCCGCCGTAGCGAGCTTCTCTGGTTGCTTCTGGTCGGTCTGTGCGAATGATGTCTCCGTCACTAGACTCTGCAATACGGCGGCCATCATCTTCTTGTCCCGACTGCACCAGTGTGACTGTTTTCTGTCTGTCGGCTTGTCGGCCAAGTTTCCGAAACACTCGGTTCGCCATTTCATGCAAATCAAGTAGAAGGGACACTGGCGGAAGGGGCATGAGGTTGCCGGGAACACTACCGAATCCAAGGGTGTAGTACGGGCCTTCCTCCGGGCCTTCCCACTCAACCACCCTGAGAGGCTCTGTCTGTGAAACTCCGCCTCTATCGTCCGCCTGCATGGTTACAACGACTCCTTCGAGGGGGAGCCAGATATCCCATAGCTCAACGATTGGGGAATAGTGTTGATCCCCGTAATGGCCTTCACTTGAACCAATCCTCTGAATTCTCTCTTCGCCGAACTCATTGTTTTGTCTGAACTCACTAGGAGTCAGTTCTTCTGTCTTTTTGCCAAACATCTTAGACTGTTTAATTGCTTCAAGAGGCAAAGAGTATCTGTTGCCACAGAACTGCATTTGATCCCATCTTTTGGCTGACATATCGAATACGAAGTCATCAAAGTCAACGTTGTCAACAAATGGTTGACCGGGGTCATGCTCGTAACCGTTCATATCAATGCCACTGGCAGTCAATCCAGTTTTGACAATACCAATGCCAAACATTGCATCAAGAACCCACTTCTGAACTGTATCTTCAAAGTCAATGTCTTTTAAGAGGGAGTTCATGGCAAACTCGAACTGCCCAGCTACTGCTTTGTGTTCTGGGTTTTTAGACGTAACCAAAACATTGGGGCGACGAGCAGCGATTTGACGGCGGTAAATAGAGACCGCCATTTCCAACAGATTGAGCGGCACTCTTTCTTGTGCGCCTGCATCGGTGTAATGTGTACCGACAAATTGCCGAATGGCGTGTAGTCGTTTCTCTCTGTAAGGAAGTAACTGCCGTCGTGAATATTCAATGGCATTTTGGAGCCTAGATGTTTTTGTTTTGTCATACGTGTACATGCGTTACCATTCCAATGCTTTGCGCTTTTTGTCTTCGATCAATTGCCTTCTCCAAAGCATTGATCCTTCCGGGGTGCCGACATTAGGCATTCGCACCGGGGATGGTTTTTGCATTCCTCGCCAAAGCAGTGCATCTGCTGTTGGCCTGTCTCCGTGATTTTCTCGCGCCCCAGATGGATCGATCGTTCTAAGAGAACGAGAATGCGTGATCCAACCAGTAGCTGCAAACACAATTTCCTTGCACTCTCTCAACGCATCCATACTTCTGTTGATGAAGTGGCTTGTTGAAAGGGCGGTTCTGTAGTCACTGTAGATCGATCGTTTCTCATCTTTGGTGGGCCACCAGCCGGGGATCTTTGATCGATTCCCGTTCTGGTCTTTTTTGTACCAAATGTTCTTGTATCCAAGTTCTAAGATTCGATCACCATAGTTTCGCCCCGGACCCGGAGCTTCCCAAATGAGCAGTGCTTCTTTGTCTGGCCCACAGAACCAGCGTCCAAGTGCTACCGCATAGGTAGCAAGCTGATCAGGGCGGAGATGTGGGGTAACTAACTCACCCACTTTTTCTCCTGTCCTGCAATCACCGATTGCAAGGACACTGTTACTACTACCCGTACCGGCAGCAATGTCTGCTCCTATGACATATTTTCGGTCAGTTGGCAGATTACCATGAGCGTCAGGGTTCACCCAAAGTCGTAGTTTTCCTTTTGGTGCTGGGTCGAATGACTCTATTGAGGCGTTCACTTGATTGTGCAATAGCTCGCCAATGGCAAGTGGAGGTGAGGCCGTTTCTTCCATCAACCTGTCTAGCATCCTCACATCGAAGAACTGGTAGTCTGACCCCGCGAAGTCGATGTCGAGTTCTTGGGCAATCTCTTGTGGGTTTGCGCAACGCTTGCATTCCTCGTCATACCAAGGGCTTCTCGTTTTGCCTTGGCTATCTTTATAGCTACCTGCGGACTTGATTGGATGCTGCGTCCAGTGTAGCGTGACCCTTTGCATCGTTTCGCTGGTCGCGAGGTCGAAGAACGCATTGTTTGTACCACTGGGTGTGGAGTTGAAGACTCGGCACTTTGTCGCGTCTCGCGTTGATGCCAATGCTCGATACCCCGCATCAATATCGAAAGCAGCAAACTCATCAAGACCAATAGCAGTACGCCGGTCACCACGAGCAACATCACCAGTTGTAGATTCGCCGTCAATAGTGCTGCCATTGTCTTCGTTCGTCAATCTCAGTTTGGTACGGGTAATGCGTGGCTTCATCCAACCGGGTAGGTACTTGTGGATGAAGTCGATCTTCCAGAACAGGCTTTTGGGGTTGCCGGGTTTATCGACATAATCTTCGTTTCGGCTGACAAGTAGAAACGATTGGCTGTTCCTGAAATGCCATCGCCACTCAAATACCGTGAGAAGCATCCATGACGCACCCATGTCACGGCTCTTCTTGATGACAATATCTCTCTGACCAATGGCATCTTCCATTTCCATGAGGGCTGTGTTTTGGAAGTCGTAGGTCAAGAAGGGGAGTGTGCCGTCTCCTACACGGGGGTCGTAGGTCCAGCAGAATGCGTTGATGTAGAACAGGATGTCCCTGCTACACATGATGTACAGTTCTTCTGCGGCTTTTTTATCTGTGGCACCCATCTGTATCAACTCTTTGCGAAATGCAAGGTTGGCCTTGGGGTCTTTCGGAACTAGGTCGTAGAACTCATTCGGCACCTTCGTAGCGCCTCCATGTTCCATTACAACTAAGCAATGTCGTGTGCCTTATGCCGAGGAACTTGGAGATTTCAAGTATGCCAAACTCTGGCCTAAGAACCTCAAGGGCGATAACACAGCACCTGTGCCGTGCCTTCATGGCGTTATTGCCACGCCTGCCACTGACAAACTCTTCGTAGGTCACATCGAGGTCTTCGCATATTTCTCTGGCAACACGGGCAACATATTCCAGTGCGCCCTGCCCCCTGACCCCATCCGAAAATGGCCGCTCCGCTGGGGCGGACAAATGTCCGATATTATTAATCTGCATCCGCATCAGTTTGGTCATCTCCTTTGAGCATTCTAATCCGATCGATCAGGGTAAGAACTCTTCTTCCGTCATCTTCCATTCTATTGTCTTGATCGAGTTGCTGCCTCGTTGGGAGTAACTTGGTGTAGATTTGACCCCAGAACTGTGCCTCCGCTTGGCTGCTGCTCTTGACCCAGCAGAGCATCGACCAAGCCTCGCTACTGGGAGCGTCAGCAGGAGCCGCGTCACTCACCCTGATATTTGCAGCTACCCACTCAACAGTGCGTGGGGTACTGCAAGTCTTATCAACAAAGATGTTGCTAGAAACGTCCTGACCGTTGCTCTCAGTAGGTCGTGTCGGACGCGACACTGACTGCACCTTCTTGACGACGCGGGGAGGATTAGCAGAAGGTTCTGGTGCATCCACAGGGCTGTCCATGATCGAGTCATAGGCTCCCTGCCACGCTACGTCAGGATCGATGCCCTTCTCCTTCATCTCCTCACGGAGCCTCACAAACTCGGCCCAGCGGCCTACAGCGACCAGCTCTTTCCGCATATCCGCTTTAGCCAGCCGACGACGATACTCATGCTCAGGGGGTCTTGTCATATTTGCCACTCACCGTGCGGATCTTCTCTTCCAGACTGACAACCAACAGATCAATTCTGCCAGCGACGTATTTGAGATCAGTCTCATTGTCGCCCTCAACATTGATATCGTCAGCAATCTCCCTGACCACCACAGCCGTGCCACGCAATGCCACCATCAGCTCCGTCGCTGAGTAATCCTTGATGTTGTTTGTCACAGCGTAATGCTCCGGTTTGGTCGTGTAAGGCCGGTCGTCCCAAGAAGGTCTGGCAACCTCCCAGAACTTGAGTTTGCTAGGAGAACCCAACTCAGCCCTTTTGATTCGTTTGCCACTGCTAGGCTGTTCGACCCCACAGTGCTTCAGCGCGTTGTCTAATCTGCCCATTTTACCACAACTCCCAAAAGTGCTGCGTATTTCCTTGAGGTATATATAGCAAAAACCAGCCGACCGGGGGGCGTGGTTCAAATTTCGGGGGGGGTGCCATTTCTACGTGTTTGCCACGCCACCGCCACGAAAGATGATAGTGAAATGTCAGCCGAACGCCGCCAACTTTGCCAGCGATTGCCACGCCAACGGCGACCACCCTTGCCACGTCCGTTGCCATGTGCCGGTTGGAGATCAGGAGGTGTTCTTGGTCTGGTTACCTCACCCGGTCTCAGCTCCTCAGAGTGGCAGTCTATTAGTGCGTGGCAAAGCACCTCGGTCTGTGGTACGATCTAAGGGCAGATCAATGCGTGTTGATCAGGGTGTTTCCACCATGGGGTGAGAGGCACTCGGCACCAAGCCACGAGCGACACGACACGACTGCGGAAAGGTCATGACACATGACGATCTCAATCAACACGGCGAACACTTCGCTCCACTCCCCCACCTTGACATCCGGTCACCCGGTTCTGGCACTCGATTGGTGGTCACTCGATCGCAACGGAGAGACGTGGCTCTATGCTCGGCACTGCGACATGAATGGTCGCCGTCACCCGCTCATTGTCTGGGAGTCGGGGAGACACTCGCCACTCGTGTCACCGCAGCATGGTGACATCGCAGAACGTGCCGCTTGCCAGCGCACCATCGACGCACTCATTGCTAACGGTCACCTGACGTTTGAGATGGCCGATCGACTTGCCAAGAGCAGCAACACGATCCGCGATGTTGCCAAGAACTCCGGTGCAGCGAGCAAGTGGTATCGCGACTCTGCCAAGCACGTTGATCAGTGGCTCAAAGATGCCAACGGTTTCAACTTTACAGATCGCGACATGGTCACCGGCATCACCTCGCCACGCAGTCGTGTCATCTGCGCCCGGCAGAACATGGGAATGATCATTCCAAACTTCGCAGCAAGCAAGTGCGATTCTTGGGTTGACTGCGAACGCGGTGCAGGTTCGCCACCATGCGCACCTGAGCCGCTCAAGCCAGCGACCGATGTCGTGTCCGACACGACTGACGACGACACGACTGACGAGGTCGTGGCAATCGCAGGCGAGGCGATCAAGTCCGACAGTGCGGAGTACTCCAAGATGCTCCAAGCGGCGCAGCTAGTTGGTGTCGATCTGCCGAAGTTCATCAAGACCCATGCACCTGCCAGCGCACCAATCACCATCGACCCGCGAGCGGAGCAAGCGGACGGCTCGCTCATTCCCGTTGCCAGCGGCACATTCAAGTGGCGCGGCTCTGGTTGGGAAGCTGCGAAGTCTGCACTCACCATGGCACATGCCGCAGGTGACAAGCAAGTGGTTCTGGCAACGGGTCCGACCGGGTGCGGAAAGACCATGGGTGCAGTGGAGTACGCTGCTCAATCAAAGCGACCATGCATCATCGTCGATTGCACGACATTGACAGAACCGACTGATTTGTTCGGTTCACTTGTAGCGGTCAACGGCTCGACCAAGTTCGTCACATCCAAGGTCGTCGATGTTCTGGCAATGGATGGCGCGGTCGTCATCTTTGACGAGGTGAACCGCGCCAGCGCGGCGGTTCGCAACGCCATGTTCGCCATTCTTGACGGTCGCGGCGCAACGACGATCGAGTCGGTTCTTGACGAAGATCAGAATCCGATCGAGGTGCATGTCGCTGGCAACGCAGCGGTCATCTGCACTGCGAACATCGGTGCGGAGTATGCCGGAGTTGCCAGACTCGACATGGCATTCCGCAATCGTGCCACCTGCGAAGTGCGTGTCAGTTACTTGACACCCGCTTCCGAGCGCGACCTGCTCGTCAAGTTGACTGGTGTCAAGATCGATGCGGCGCAGAAGATCGCAACGCTGGCAGCATGGTTCAGAGCAGAGTCGCAGAAGGCAATCGGCGGACAGGTGACAACGTCAATGTCCACTCGCCGATCAATCGAGACTGCCAAGCACGTTGCCCGTGGCATGGATCTTCTCGAAGCGATGACCATCGGCTCAATCAACAGCGTCGATGACGACACCGAACGCACCGCCTGCATGGCATTCGCTACGCAGTGCGTCAGCGGCTGATCACCTCCAACTGCAACGAAAGGAACTGACATGAATACTCAGCTCAAAGCACTCAACGACATGCTTCAAGATGCCATCGCCGATGGCGATGATCAGCGCGTTCGCCAGATCAACATGGCGATGATCCAACTCTTGACAGAATCGCCTTCCAACGACACGCCTGACGGTGATTCACCTGACGCACCTGACGCACCTGACGGTGATGCACCTGACGGTGACGGTGATGCACCTGCCGCTGGCAATGTCGCCGGTGGCAACGGTGCCGGTGACGGCGACGAAGATGCGAAGCCCAGCGACAGCGACGACGACTTCGACGACACGGTCAATGACACGGTGGAAAAGATCACTGCGTCATTACCAAAGGTGAACGGCGACCACTACGGGTACGATCTCGATGCGCCGATCGATCAGGCAGTGCAGCACGAGTCTCGACCAATCGTCAAGTATCTGCGCGACCGTCTGCAATTCGAGAACGCCGATGCAACGTCCTTTGATGACGGGCACCGCTCGGGTCGTCTTCTCAGTCGCAACGCCGTAGCGGTCGCCTGTGGAGACGACACGCCATTCTCGAAGCGCAACGACCCGAGCGAGCCAGCTCGTGTCTTTGTTCAGATCATGCTCGACAGTTCTGGGTCGATGGGTTTCGTCGGTGGCGAGAAAGAACGAATGCGCAAGGCGGCACAGGTCGCGGTCGCACTCAACACGGTGTGCGGTGATCATCCCGGCATCGACTTCGAGATCGTCAAGTATGCCAATCGAGCAGCGATCTCCGAACGTCCTGAGTCTGCCGTCGAAATTTCAAGCCGTGTCGGTGGCGGCACTGACTTTGCGAACGCATTCTACGAGGCAGTCCACAGCGAACGCCGCAAGTTGGCCGTGGCAAATCGTGATGCGATCGTGCAGGTCTTGATCACTGACGGCTGCATGGTCGCCTCTGAGAGAAAGCACTTCAAGACAAGATGCACTGAACTCGATCTCGCCAGCAGCGAAGAACGATGCTGCGTCTTGATCGACCCGGTTGGAGACACGGTCGCTGACTTCGCCTTGGCATACAGTGACCCATCGCGGGTCTGCGCTGTCAAGGGTAAGCGCATTCACGAGTGCGCACCGTTCATCGCATCCGCAATCCAGCGCACGATCACCCGTGCAGAAGCGAGGCGAGGCTAATGCCAGCACCACAATATGACGGTGACGGTCCACATTGGTTCGTCGCCGCCCTACCCTACATCATCGCACTAATTGCCACGATCGTCGCTGGCATTACCAGTTCCACCTGAGTTCTGGCAAATCGAAACACGACAGCCCCTCGCCATCCGGCGGGGGGCTTTTCTTTTGTCAACGCATCACTGGCAACGGGGGAGACCACGCCGGAAAACCAGACGGCGTGATGTTCATGTCTCCCCTCGCGTTGCCAGCGATGATAGCGTTTACTGGTAGCCGCCCGACTAGCGACACGAGTCGCGGACGTAGTTGACCGCGCCGATGCGAAGCCAGAGCGGTGCAGGTCCGTGGTCCCACCGAGCGAAGTGCATCTTGTCTCCCATGTAGTACTCGCGGTAGG
>TARA_R110001592_G_scaffold325675_2_pt1 | contig 21343 bp, 37 predicted proteins | sample TARA_R110001592 | Tara Oceans TARA_R110001592 (sample SAMEA4398387) | marine metagenome | biome: Polar Biome; feature: [SRF] surface water layer (ENVO:00010504); material: water (ENVO:00002006), including particulate matter (ENVO:01000060) such as... | depth 5 m | reverse complement strand
GTTTTTAATATCTGTTGCAACTCCCATCCCATACATTGAGATAGGTTTGATATGATCCACACAAGCAGAGGGAGTTGGTCCTGTTCCATCTCTCTCACACTGAATACATAAGGGATTCTTTTTCCTAAAGTATTTGCTTATAGCTCTCCATCTCCTAGAATTATAAAAGGAAGCGTTATCCACTTCCCTCATATGATTAGGTTTATCTGGCATCCATGGCCTTCTCTTTGACTTTGGTAGGTTAGGCATCCTTATTCATTATCTTATTCAATAGTTGTTGAGGAGTATATATAGTTAGTCCATCATTGTAATTTTTATATATACAAACAAACTCCTGTTCCTTTTCGTTATATGTCCAAAAGGTTTTAACTCCATTGTCTATTTGTTTCCTCAGTATGTTTTTGATATTATTATATTTCATTTCTTTTTAAACTTTTCTTCTATTGTACGATTAACCCATCCAACAGTTATTCCAATCTTTTCTGCTATTTGTGGTATTGTTAAGTTGTGCCTTAGTCCAGTTATAACTCTTTGCTTTTGTGATGGAGTTATGTCTTTATAATATGTTTTATATCTCATTGTTGTTTCTTTAGTTCCCATACGAAATACATCTTAAACTTTTCCGTTTCCTTCATTAGTATTCTTTTTGTTTTTATCTTTTCCTCTTTTTTATATTTAGGATTGCGGCTATTTAACTTTCTTTTTTTCATTCGCTTATTAAAAAATAATACTCAGGATCTAACTCCAGAATTATCTCCATGTTTCTCATGTAATCTAAAAGTTTATATCTATTAACTCCCTCCCATATCTCATGACATCCTCTCCTCTCTCCTATACTTAAACAATGGAATGTTATATTCTTTTTTTCTGCTGTTAAGTCAAACCTTCTGGAACGGGGGATTAGATGGCTAAAAGATAAAGGAACATCTGAACGCCCACACCCAGAACAATAATGGCCACGCTCTTCTTTTATTTCTTTACAGGCCTTCTTATATCTTCTTAATATAACTCCCTGCTTGTCGCTTACCTTTTTCATTTTAAATAACTATCTATTAAATCAAGTATCTCTGGCAGTCCCTTACATATCTCTGCTCTATATCCCCTATCTTGTAAATCTTTTATCCATTCCTTTTGGACTTGGGTTGCTGTTCCTTTGTATGTTTTGATTTCAATAAACAATCCATGAAATCCTTTCCTTGCTTCTGTAATCTGTAAGTCAGGGAATCCCCTTTGATATCCATTTCGTTTCGCCTTCATTGCTTGCCTTGGTCCTGTGTATATTCCACCTAATGAAGCACAGAAGCGGGCCTTTGGATATTGTAATTGAATATATCGTACAACCTCACTCTGTAATCTATCTTCACTCACTGGATGGAAGATTAACTTGGAAGGTATCGTTTGCCCAGAACAATACATCATTCATGAGTAAATTAAACTCTCCCTTTGTTAGTGTGGTTGTGCTCTGTAGCCTCTCAATCTTCTCTCCATTAATCAATATCTCCTGCTTTAAAAACTTTACTTTACATAAGTCATGAGCTTCATTTCTACTGAGTCCCCAGAAATCTCCCAGTATCTGCATCCACTTCCACCAGAGCTTGTTCTGATTGTTGGTTCTTGAGTCCTCAGATTCTTTTATTTCAACAACAATATTTGTTCCATCAGTGAAGTTTCTTAATCCATCAATGAGTTTTGTTTTGTCGTTCCAAACAATCTTTCCTTTATTTATTTTCCCAAAGAGCTTCAAATGATTTTTGTATAAAAATTAAAATATAAACAAATACAATAAGAGGTAAAATTAATATCCCACCAAACAACATAAATATAAGTTTTAATATTTTCATAAGTTCCTAATGATTAAGTAGCACGCCAACAAATATAATAAAATAAATTTAATATTTGGCATTAGTTGTTTAATTCTGTAAATAAATAATTCCAATTTGTTGTTCATAAGCTACTTGTGTTTGGTTGTTAATAAAATAATTTATTGTATATCAGATTTATCTCCATTATATATTAAATCAAATATAAAATTAATATCTACTTCTGATTCTTCTGCTATTGCTTTAATATGTTTTACTTTAAATTTAGTTGGATCATTTAAATAATCATCAACAGTAGGTAACGCAATTCCCAAATCATAAGCTAAAAACTTTCTGTTAAATCCTTCTTCTTTTAAAAATCTATGTAAAATACTTTTGTCGTTACATTTATAGAGTTGTTTGTTTTTAAATCTATTTACTTTCATTGTTGGCATAATTTACACATTGGATGACCATCCTCCACTCTTTTCCCACATTTACATTTCTCACATTCACATTTTAACTCAGCACATTCAGAACATTGTAAACATTCTTTACATTGTTTATTTTCCTCATATACCTGATTACTGCAACATTCACAGCAATCATAATCTTTTGCATCAATTGGATCATTCATTTAATTTGTTTTATTTGGTTAATTTTTTTTATTCCTGTTCCTTTTCGGCTTCTGTAAGATAATTCTGGATTTGGTTTGTGGTCCAACTTTAATCTTTCATTAATTTTCTCAGTATCAATTTTTTGTTTGTGGTTTAATATCCATGTATAAAATGTTTTCACATTCAAAGCAAATAAATCCGTTTCCCTCAAACCACGATAAAAAGAAATTTCAACATCCTCAAAATTTAATCCTCTAAATCTTATTTCATTTAGTAAATCATAAGACAATGTTGTTGCCAATATTGAAATATCTTCAGCAGTTTTTGTTTGCCCTAATTGGACCAGTGTTTTTGAAATTAATTCAACACATTTAATTGTTAAATCTTCTTTTTGTTTATTTGTTACCATATTGTTTTTTAATCATTTCAATTGCTCCATTATGTGCGTCCATTTGTTTATGAATTTTTGAATTATTTGTATTGTTTACATTCTTATTCCTGCCCCATCTTTTCATTCTCAAATTCAAATCCCATGTTTTTTGTAATTGCCAACGCATCTTTCCTTTAGAGTTTTTTTCTCCCCAATAATCAATAAAGTTTTCAGATTCAATTTTGTTTAATGTTCCATTCTCAAAAACTAAAATTCCAAAACTCTGCTTATTATGCTTGTTTAGTTTAGTTATTAATTTAGTATTAGTTCTTATTTGTGTGCAACTTTCCACATCTGGTTTTTTGGTATCTGGTTTTTTGGTAAGTGGCTTTTCGTAAACTATCAACTCCCATTTAATTACTTTTCCCGAACTATCTGTTACTCTCTTACGCTCTACATATCCAAAACCATTAAGTTCCTTTAAAACAGTGTAAACAGTGTTCTTTGACTCTTTAACAATAGCTACCAAACCATTCACTGTTAACTCCCATGAATCAGGCAAAGATAATATTAAACTCATCAATCCTTTTGCTTTCAAACTCAAATCTTTTCTTTTCAATATCTCATTTGAAATGATTGAGTAGTTTTTACTTTTCTGGATTCTTTTTATGTTCATTGAAATAAATTATTTTCTATTTTGTTTAATCTTTGTTTTGTAATTTCAAAAGCTTTTTCCGAAATGTCGCAACCCATATATTCAAACCCTAATTTTGAAGCAACAGCCAGAGTTGTTCCTGATCCCATAAATGCATCAAATATAACTTCATCATTTGCAGTTGTTTTTATAATATTTCCAATAACTTTTTCTGGAATTTGATTTGAATAATTTTCTTTTTCTTTTGAAACATTTTTTACTAAATTTACATTCCACCAATCATAGATATTAACTTCTGAATTTACTCTTACATCTTCTGGATTTTTTGGCTTTTGTTTTACTTTTGAAAAATCTGGATTACAATTAAAGAAAGCAATACTTCTATGTTGTTTCCTCATGTTACTATTATACACCCACTGAACAACCTTTTCAGGTGTTCCCATTATTGGCACTACATACTTAATAATATCTTCTATATAGTGTATTATAACTAATTTAAACCCTGCAAAGTGTGTAAATAATTCTGTATATTGTTGTTCGCTTAAATTGTCTTTATATGTATCATATTTCCATCCAACATTATAAGGAGGATCAATAATAATTAAAGTTTTTTCTTTGTCTAATTCTTTTATTACTTCTCTAAAATCTTTATTATAAATCATTATTCAAATATAGATAATTGACCAGTCCCTCCAAACATAACAGATTGATGTTCCAAAGCATGAAGTGTTTTCATTTGTGAGTAAATTCTTTGTTTCAAACTTATCAAACAATCCTCTAAATCTTTAATATTTTCTGCAATATAATATCCACATGCACTTGAGCAAAGACCATAAACTAAATTATTTATTCTAATATAATTTATTATTTTATGAACTCTTGCTGAACTTAATTCCATAGCTTTTTGAATTTCAATATTTCGGACTGCATTTTCTTTTCCGATTCGTTTTCTTAATCCCTTAACCATTGGAGCCACTAAAAGCATTTCATCTTCAGTTAGCTCATAAGTTATATCTTCATATCCCCTCAACATTAGAACGGCATATTATCAGAATCTTCAGCAACCGCAACAGCTTCAGTTTCTATATTTTCAACTTTCCAACAATCAATATTTGTGTAATATTTTCCTTTATATTCTCTGGAAATTATATTAATTGAAAAATCATATTCTTTCCCAATCTTTAGTTTCTCAATTGATTCAACCTTTTCTGATCCGAATATTTGCAAACATATTTCAGGATTATAATCTGCTCCCGTATCAATTAATAATAATTGTTTTTTCCAATCTTTTCCGCTCTTTGATGTTCCAGTTTCAACATCCATTTTTTTTACTAGTTTTCCTTTAATTTTCATTTTTTATAATATTTAATGGTTTTAATAATTCATTCATTGTGTAAATCTTATCCGTTTTCATTTTTTCCCATTCCAACATATCAGTTTGAAAGATAAAATAAATAAATCTTTCTCTAATATCAGAATAATTTTCAATCATATCTCTCATTCTTTTAACATGATGCATTGAGGTCGTATGGTGAACTCCAAAAACATGCTCTTTCATGTGATTATGCTTAACTTTTTTATGCCAGAATAAGTAATACATATAATACCTCCTAGCTTCATTTATATTATATTTTCTGGACTTCATAAAAACAATGTCCGATTCTTTAATATTGAACATATTGCACAATACTCTTTTTGCTATTTCTTTTTGTTCTAACATTCTATTGTTATAATATTTGGTTTATTTATTCGTTTATCACACAATACAGGACATTTCCGGCAAATTGAATACTCTGTACTGCCTTTTGGTTTGAAGTCCTTAAAATCACTCTTAAATCGTTTTAACTTAATTCTGTAATTTTCCAAAGATTCAGCGGTCAAGTCAATACTTATGAATTTACACCATCCACTTTTTCCAAATACCAAGTAAAAAAATGGTAAATAAATTCCCTCCATTTGATAATACATTTCAATGTAATGAATTGCCTGAGTAAAATCTTTATGCTCTAAATCATGCCATGCATAAGGATTCCACCTGCAACTTTCATCCTCCTTTATTGCAGTATATTTTAAATCCATTATTGCAAGCTCCCCTTTGTATTTGATTAGAGCGTCTGGATGTCCTATTAAATCCTTTGTTTCCCATTCAGGTTGAACATCAATCAATTCAATATCTAATTCCTCCATCATTTGTTTTGATTTCTCAGCAAGAGCCAGAAGATCGGTTTCCCTTTTTAAAGGTTTACCAGTTTTTCCTTTTGGTATTTCATAAACTTCTCCCCCTCTACTCATTCCAATAACTTCTTGCTCAAATACTAATCCATCAAGCATTGCTGTTGTTGGTTGAGTTCGGTTTCCGTTCAAATAAACTTCCTCCCATTTTATTTTGCAATATTCTGGATTGTAAAAATCCCTTAATGCTGACTGACTTATTTTCATTTGTTTATTACATTTTTGCCCTGGTGCTCAATTTCATCTTGTCCCAAAGTATTGGTTAATTGCATAATTTTAATTATAGAACGCGCAAGAGCTCTTTTTTCAGCAATCTCAACTCTGAATTTTTGCATGCAATTTTCCTTTGTAGCTGATGCATAAGTTTCAATCTTATTTGTTTTCATATATGCGGTTGCTTTAATTACACAATTATCCAACTCCCAAGAAATCAATTCAAATGTAACGGAAATTTTATTATTAACTTGTATCTTTTCAATTCCAGATCTTGTTATTATTGTAAATCCTCTTTTGTCTTTATAAACATCTTCCTTTTCAAGTGAGTTGTTTTTATAAAGTTCGTTTAATATTTCTGATTTTTTCATGTTTTATTTATTTAAGTTTTCAATATATTGGATAACTTTTTCTTTAATATATTCAGTATCTACTATATCAATAAATTCAAAAGCATTAAATACTAAAGTTATTTTGTCCCCATTCTCATCCCTTCCAGAAATAAAAACCTCATTATTCTCACTTAAACAATGAAAGGATGTTAAGTCATGTATGTTTTTAATAGTATTTTCCATTAGTCAATAATTTTTAAAAGTTTACAAACTCCATCATGCCATTCTTTTTCAGTAGCCTCAATATTATTTTCCTCAAACATTAAAGATGGGCTCAGAGAATGTATTTCAGCTGTTTTATCATTTACAACCATTTTATGCAATGTTAACCTTCCGTTTGAAATATGTAATTTATACAACCATACTGCATCAATAGCATTGTATTTCTTGAATAATGGTAAACTTGAAGCTTTCAATTTAGTGTATTCTGTTTTAATTCTTTTTAGTTCAAACTCCTTTTCTGTTTGCTCTTGGTCTATGATGTCCGTTATTCTGTTTGTTTCAGCATTTAATGCTTGAATTTCTGAGGATAATCTTTTATAATCTTTTTTCATTGTTTTTGTTTTAATTAATAGTTTTGTTTTATACCACCAAAACCCCACAACTTTCGTTGCAGGGCGTCGGTGAATTTTAGTGATTAGGAATTGAAATAACGAACTTTGTCGTCTGTATTATAGTCCCAAATACCTGAACCATCTGCGTTTTTAATTCCCAATTTTCTCGCTTCCTTAATTGCTTCGTTCTTGCTCGTGAATGGAGTTCCGTGTTTGTCGCTTCCCCAAGTTTCCCACCCTTTATCATTTTCTTTATACACTACACATGAACCAGAGTCATCAGATTCATATTTGAGGTTGAACCATTTGTTATATGTTTCCATAGATATTCTTTCCCATTCGTGATGGTATTTATACAGATAATACGCTTGACCTGCATTGAACACTTTTTCGGCTCTTGGCTTCCATAAGGTAGGATAGTTTTTATTAGGTTTGTTGAATGGTATATTAACACCATCTGCCGTGGTAGCTTTTAATTTTCCATCTTGCTTGGTTAGTTTAACTAACATAGTTTTGTTGCTTTTTCTCCAATTAAATGTTTTGTTTTCTGTTTTCATAATTAGTTTTTTTGGTTGACACAAAACGTGCCGTTTCTTACCACCAAAACCCCACAATTTTCATTGAAGGGCTTTGAGTTAGTTTTTTTTTTAGATTGTTATCATTCTACTTTGGAAATCTTTATTCATCATTTCAATTCTTTCAAATGTTTTTTCAATACACTCATCAACACTTTTGCATTCTGAAACAATCCCCAATCCTCTTTGAAAACTGTGGAATCTTTTTCCACTTTTAGAGATTAATATTTCAAAAATAATTTTGTTTCCTTTTTTGAGTTGTAATTTTCGTGAGTGTTTTTCAATTAGTTTCATTTTGTTTTGTTTTAATTAATATAATACAAATATAGTAAAGTTTTCCACACTACAAAAATAAATATAAGTTTTTTTAACCTAGTAAATTAATATTGTTAAAATCCATTGTGGAAAAGTGTTAAATTTTAGTGAAGTTTTGTTTAATTTTGGTGCAAAGTATAAAAAAAGGGATGTAAACTTAATTACACCCCTCTCACAAAAACAACCTATCAACTAAAACAAATGCAAACTTATATAATTATTTTGAATATTGTTTGTTTTTCAAATGTTTTCCCAATACTTTTTGCATTATACTCCTCCAACTCCTTATTTATTGGGTATCCCTTCCATTTATCCGTTTCCTGTAAATCAATCCTCACATCATGCCTCCCATCATTTGTGAATATGTAGATATTTTGAGCAGCTGTTCCAGATAAGTTTAAAGCGTTTTCGCTGTATGCATTAGAACCCACCAGAGAAGCACTCCTTGCAATGTTGTCCCTTATCATTGTTTCATGTAGATGTCCGCAAATAATCATGTTTATAATAACTCCCTTTGCCGCATATTTACTTATTAATCTTCCCACCTGATTTGAGTCCATTTTCCCCAGTTGATGCCCATGAATTACAAGTAAATTTTTTCCGTTAATCTCAACAACAACCTCAAGAGCACCTCCTTTAATAAAATGAATATCTGGAAGCAAAAGGTTTAACATTTCAAATATTGTAAAATCGTAGTTATCAGATGCACAAATAGCGGTCCATCCTATTTCCTCATTAACTCTAGATTCATTTCCTGTAACACAGCAAACCTGAATATTTGCAACTTGATTAAGATCTAAAATAAAATGTTTTAATAAGTGAACTCCTAAAAATGTGCTTTTTGCACGATTTGTGCTCATTGACAACTTCTCATCTAATCTTCTATCGGAATTTATTAAATCCCCAGTTATAGCAATGAGTATGTTTTTAACTCCATAAAACTCAGCATATCGTTTAACATTGTGAGCGTATTTTTGTAATCTTTTGGAAGCAACTTGGAAATCATATTTATTCGTGTCAAGGTCAACTAGCTCATTGAAATGCGTGTCAGCAATTTGAACCACCAAAGCGGCTTTAGTTTTGTTTTTATGGTTCTTTACAGTCGTTTTAAGGGATTCTTTTTGTAAAAGGGATATTAACTCCTTATTATACTCAACAAGAGCGTTCTCGGTTCTTGCTGACTCTCTGAAACTTTTGTTTGCTATTCTGTTGAGGTCCTGAGCGCGTTGTTTTTGCTTTGCTAACTTGATGTTATAAGCAACAATCTCTTTGTCCGATATTAAATACCGAACTATATTCCCCACTTGTTTCCTTAAATAATCTGGTGCTACTTCTAATCTGTGCGAATCAATTAAATGTCTTGCTATTTCTGCAAATCCAACTCCGTTTTCAAATAAGTGTAAAATTTCATCTTGATATTCAAGATATTTATTTTTGATTATTTCTTAGATTTTCCCCAGTCCGCTGCAGCTTGTCCTCCAAGCATTGCAATTAAACTCCACCAAATTTGAGAAACAGAAGCCTCATCAACATTCAAAAAGTTAGCAATTAATGGAACTATTATAGAAGCAATCCCAATCCATACCTTTTTTGAACTCAATAATTGTGTAATAATGTAATTTTTCATAAATTTAATTTTTTGTAATTATACGATTTTTTTTTAATATAACCAAATAACAGGAAAAACTTTCCTTTCGTCATTATCTACATGAATAAAATTTGTTCCAATTCCTATTCTCATAAATCCTGCCTCCAATAAACTCCCCACCATTAAAGCTCTGTTTTTGCTGTTTGCACAGTGAATGTCTGCCGCATATCCCGACAAATGACTTGAACCTTCAACTCCTCCAACATTTTTATTGTGTTCTTTTGTTCTATATCCACTATTTATTTTAAATGGAATCCCAGCATAAGACCTTGCACAATCCAACATTTCCAAAAATTCAGTATTCATTTTATTCCCACTCCCAACCTCATCAGGAGAATCAAATTCACTTATTTTAAAATACTCTAATTTCATTTTTTTTTTCGCTCATGTAGAAAGTAGCAAATTATCCTTCCTAATATTAATGATGTTATTATTATTGTAATCATGACCAAAATAATACTTTAATTATTAATCCAATTGCTGCTGAATATAAAACCCACAAAGCTCTGTTAATATTACTTTTCCAATTCTTCATGTTTCTGAATTGTTGCATTTCACTCATCCACTCTGGCATCTTTTCATCCCTATAATCAAGCCGCTCAGTATTTTTATTTACTCTAACAACCAAACCAGAATCTGGATCAAGCAACTTCTTTATTATCATATCCATTTTTTCATCTAATCCATCAATCTTTTCTCCAAGATTTGAAATATCTTTTTTCATAACTATTAATTCTTCTTTTGTTGTCATTTTAAAGTTCTTTTATTGTTAGTTGAGTTGCGTTTAATAATGTGATTGCATTCATGGAAGCGTTTGAAGCTTCCTCTTTCCAGAATACCAATCTAAAATATTTAATTTGTGATGAAGCTGTTAATGCATAGAATAAAGAGTTTGCACCACTCCCCTTCCTAATAGAACCTGCCCCTCTATTGTAAATATATCCATAAGAAGGATCATTATCAACCCAAGTAATTGTTGTTCCTGTTATAGTCCCAACTTGCAACTTCATCCCCACCAAAATTCTATTATTTACAATATTTGTATTTATTCCAATATTCCAGTTAACTTCAAAAGTTCCCGCTGCTGAATCTTCTCCCAAATAAAAAGAATATTCTGTGTCCGAAACCCCAACAACCCCACCAGAACCATTTAAAACTATTGTATTTGTTGTTGATGTAGCTGTTTCTGTATCAAAAGGAATTACAACTGCATTCGCCTCTCCATTTGTTGAAGATGTTGTTGTTGTCCCTGTGCAAGTTAGCATTCCAAAATTAGATGTTCCTCCAGAACTTGCATCAACATAAGCTTTCACAGATTCGGCTGTTGGAACATTATTTGCAGTTGCTCCAGTCATAGTGTCAGAATCCAGCCATCCTGTTATTTCAACCCCTCCTTTTGTTATACCATCTGCATCAATATCAAACCCCGCAACTGTTCCCTCTGTTTTTCTCTGGTATTGCTCAAAAAGATTCTCCTCATTAATTCTTATTTCATTTCCAATAATTATTGGAGCGGTTAATGTTATTGACACTATAGTTAAAACCCGAACCCCAGCCGAAACATCAGCATTGATTTCTAAAGATTGACCAGCAATATTAATTTGATCCCCTATTTTTAAATCAATTTGCGTTGATGTTACATTAATAGAAGTTATTGCAGCAGATTCATCATAATTTGCAGACAATGATCCAATTTGAATTTCGTTTAATGTATTCCTCCCTAATGGTTGGGGTTGAGCTAATATGGAAGTTCTTTTATTCATTATCCTTCTTGCCTTACATTTCTAGTTCCTGATGAAGTTGTTGGTATGTTGTAGCTCATTTGAATCATGTCTGCCTGCCATTGGTCCAAACTTATATTAAATGTTCCTCTTTTCATGATATATTTATTACCATCTAAATCTTCCAATCTTGCAATGGGATTCATAAACTTCAATCTTGTGCTTGATGGATATGTTTTATCTGTTTCTGATAATGCGGTGTTTGTGCTTAATGTTAAAAGTGGAATGCTTTGATTATATATTATTTCCTCACAAAGTAAAGTTAATAATTTTTTATTATATGTTGGGGTTGCATAAGTAAAACTAGAACCTCCCCAAGTGTAAACTCCTTTTGCCCATACTCCATCTGAATTTACATAAACCCAATTCGCACCATCATAAACTTGAATTGTTGAAAATGTATTCTGACCAGAACCATCTCCCCAAACAGTGCTTCCAATATCATAAATATAACTATCATTTCCGCTTTGTTCTACCTCAAGTTTTTGTTTGCTAATCCCGAACTGGTCATCTTTAACTGGTATAAATGTTCCCAAATATGGTTGACTCAAATTTTGGTCAATTGTATCAACATAATCCAAAACATAAGCTGTTGGGACTTTTCTATTTTGCGTTGTTGTATTATCGTAATTTGTGTTTCCATTTGATGGAGAGTGATTTGTGACCTTTCCGTTTGTAGGGACTCCAATTGTAACTCCCATTTGATGAGGGGCAATATCTTGAAATTTTGTATAAGTAAAAAACTGAAAGTCCCATTGACCAACAAAATCAGCATGCGTTGGAATTAGATTGTTTGTATTGGTTGTAAATGATGATGAGTTGGAATTAAACAAAATGTTTGTTGCTGAGTTTGCATTAGCTGACGCAACTATAAGAGTAGAAGTGTAGATGTATTCAGAAACAGCACTTAGCATAGTATCTGTTCCACCAATACCATCTGGCGTTCCCGTTTCTACTTCATACCAACCAAGAGTATTTGAAACATTTTTTAAAACTTTATTTCCTGCAGCGGTCCATGAAGGCTCTGTTGATGGTTTTGCTCTCATACTCCAACATATAAACATATTTAACCATCCAGAAGCAGTATTTGTAAAATCGGAAATAATTTGACAAACAAACCCCTGTAAATCTTTGGCATCAGTAAACTCCATTATTTTATAAACTCCATTTGGATAAGTTCCAGATTGAGGAGCTTGTATAAATTCGTAAGTAATTCCATCCGTTGGCCAAGCTGTTGTAAGTCCTGCAACTGAGTTATGAGTAATAAATAAAGGGAATCCATTGTAATTATTTTCACCAGCGTTTTCTGAATATTCTCCAATCACCTTTTTAATTGGAGGAATTGCTTGGTATTGTGAACCAGCTAATTTCTGCAACCCTTCAGCGGGTGCAGTTATATTTTCAAAAATTTGTTTGTAAAGAGAATATTGAGATGTCCCCAAATAATTTCTATCAGTTGCTGAGCTTCCACTATAATAATATTCTCTCGTTGGAATATTTGAAGGGACAAAAGCCGCTCCCGTATAGGTTGTATTTTCGTTTGAATTATATTCATCCAATCCAATAAAATGAAAAGTGTTCTCCCAATAAATCAATCTCATATTAAAGTTTTTGCAAAAATCTTTTAAAACATCATAACAATTTGGGACATCATAATATCCATCTGAGCCCTCTCTATAAAATGGACGCATTGACAGCCTTATATTATATAAAGGATCTTCTGTAGCAGATGGAGTAACCCCCATGTCGTCATTCCACCAATTGAAAGCAGTTTGTATTGTGTAATTCTCAAGTGTTCCTCCTACTACATCATCTGTTGCTAGTAATTGCCCAGCGTTGTTGAGTAATTTTACTATCCAAGAATCTGAATGTCCAATCACTCTTTGATACCCTGCATTGTCCCAGGTATCTTGTCGGGTATAAGGAAAAGTTGGAACGGCTCCTGTATCTGAATTTGTTTCTCTTATAAATGGAATGTCCTTTAAAGAAGCTAATCCATCAACAGCTTTTAAAGTTGTTTCATACGGATAAGAAACATCTTGCCGAACTTCCAAATCCATTAAAATATATCCGCTCCAAATAAATGCTCCTGTTGTTCCCCTTCTAATTGTAATCCAAACATCTCTCTCTTGTTTTGATGTTCTTATTCCATTTATATAAATCTCTTGAGTCAAATCTTCAACCATTACTGGAATTGTACAGGTTGATGTTAATATTGGAGAATTTTTATCATCAGAATCTTCAGTTTCATAACTTATTTGAATCCCTGAAGGTCCAAGAGTCCATTCATTACCACCAGCATTATTTGCGTCCCATACATCCATTGTATAGGTTGTTCCATTTGAGGATTCAATTGGAGAATATGCGTATTTTTCTAAAGAATAAGCTGCTCTTGCCATTATGTTGTTCTTTGTCTGTTAAATTGTGTTTTTTCGTTTGATAACCAAATATCATTTCCAACTATTTTTCCTGTAACAACTACATTTTGACTTCCCCCTCCCATGTATTGTTTTAATTTATCTAAAGGAGCTACAACTTCAGGATTGGAAATTGATGTCCCTGCTCCCTCTCCAATTAATGCTGTTGTAGGTCCTGTTACTATTCCTCCCTCAGCTAGTTGAACATTCATTATTTCCCCTAAATTAGAAGTTAATGCAGCTTTAAGTCCTCCTACAGGAACTTTTCCCATTAACATTTGTATTGCGGTCATAACAGCAAGTTGAATCAATAAAGCTCTTATTGCTTTCTTTATTCCATCCAAAAATACCTGAAAGAAATTATCTCCACTATTTAAAGCTTCAGTTAATGAAGATGTAACAATATCCCCAAACATTCCCATTGATGCGTTTAATAATTTTTGGCTTGTAGTTAACTCTTTTGTCCAAACAACTAATCCTTTAAATTGGTCCTCAACTGAACTAAACATTTCTATTTTATCCCCATCTAATATTTTTCCTAAAGATGATCCAAGTCCGTTAATTTCAGTTGTTAAATCTTCAATTATTTCTTTTTCATCATCCAAACCTGCTAATGATTCCCCTATCTTTTTATTTTCTCCAATCAAATCCATTACAGCTTTTATTTGGAGTTGAGTTTTTGCAGTCATCAAATTATAAACTTTAGATCCTTTTTTAATTCCATTTAGCTCAAACTCAAGCAAAACAGCATTTAATTCAGCAAGTTTTGCTTTTGAGGCCTCTGCTCTTGCTTGATGTAATATTGATTCAGTATAATTTTGCGTTGCAACATCTAAAGCTCCCACATCTAAAGCGGCAGCGTTTAATTTTCCGTAATACTCAGGAGATATTTTATTTAGTTGTTTAAGAGCTGTTTCCTTCTCTTCTAATGTTGTATTCTCATCTTTTAAGGCCATTGTCAATAAATCAACATCTGACTTTTGTCTTGAAATTGCTTTTGCAGCTGTTGAATTTATATCATTAACAGCTTTTTGAGCTCCACTTACTCCAAACAAACCATCAGCCCAATCAGTTAACGAAATAGCAACAACTCCAATTGCAGCAGCGAAAGCCATATAAGGATTTGTAATTATTAATGTTCCTACAGTTTTAAGAGCTCCAACCAAAGCACCCAAACCAATTGACATTTTTCCGATAATTATTAGAACTGGACCAACTGCAGCTAGTATTAATCCCCATTTTACAATACTCTTTTTTTGCTCATCACTTAAATCTGAAAACCATTTAACAGCTTGTTCAACTTTTTTAATTACTTTTGTAAATATTGGAATTAATTGTTGTCCAAGTTCAATTGCTACTCCCTCTAATTGAGATTTCATTCTTCTCATTGCTCCCCCAACACCAGAATCCATTATATCAGCCATCTCTTTTGCTATACCAGAAGCTTCTTTATTTGCTATGGTGTATTTTTTTGTTTTATCTATATTTTCAGCAAGAATTAAAGCAGATTTAAACGCTCTATCTCCAAACATTTCTTGTGCTAAAACCATGTCAAAATTGGAATCAATTAATTTTTGCATTCCCTCATCCCATGTTGATCCAGATTTTGCCAGTTTACTGTAAATTTTATTTAAGTGAGTTCCCATAGAACCCCCTTCCATTCCAGAATCAGCTAATACTTGGAGTTTTGCAGATAATTCTTCAAAAGAATCTCCAGCTAATCTTGATGTAGCTCCAACAACTGGAAGAGCAGCGGCAAACTTCTCCATATCCATTGCAGCAGAAGATGACGCAAGAGCCATAATATCAGCAAATCTTTGAGCTTCTGAAGCCTCAGCATTAAATGAATTTAAAGCTACAGCGGTTGTTTTTGCAGCCTCTCCTAATTCTGTATCAGTTGCCTGCGCAAGTTGTAAGATGGCTTCTGTGGATGCGAGTATTTCTTTAGGATTAAAACCAAGTTTTGAAAGTTCAAATTGCAAAGTTGCAACTTGAGAAGCAGTGAACATTGTAGAAGATCCAAGTTTCTTTGCGGACTCTGTTAATAGTTTAAAATTTTTATCAGTAGCACCAGAAACCGCTTTTACTTTAAGCATTGATTGCTCAAAATCTGCAAAGGTTTTTAATGAAACCGCTCCAAGAGCTAAAATGGGCATTGTTAAGTTTTGGCTCATGTTTTTGCCAATCCTCTGCATTGACTTTCCGAACTTTTTAAGTTTCTTTTGAGCTTTGTTCATAGCTCTCTCAAAAGAAGTTAAATCTGCTGAGAATTTGAAATTTAAGAAACCAATTGCTTTACTTGTCATATTCTACCTTTTTTTTATATAATTCTGCTTTCATTTTTAAATCTTCAAAATCAATTTTTAACTTTTTATCATCCCAATCAAATTTAATTAAATCTGTTGGCTTTATATTTTTGTTTTTTGGCATCTGAATGTTTAACAGTAAACAGGTGCTCCATCTTGTTCTCTCCCAATTCCCTCTTTCCCTCATGTTTTCAAGTTCGTAAAAACCATCCACTTTGTTCCAAAATTCTCTGGGAAGCATCTCATAAAAATCATCTGGATTCATTCCTAACTGCCCAAATGCAATCTTTTCAATTTTATGCCAAGTTAGCTTTTCTTTGCTTTCTTGGCCTTCTGCTTTCCCTCAGTGTTCCCATCACTCATTTGTCGTGCTAAAACCTCAAAAACCTTTTCTAAACAATCCATGTTTCCATCTAATGCATCAGCAATATCATCAATATCAAGAGTAAAATCTTGTTTTGAAACCCTATGCCCATCTTTGATTCCGCAATACATTAATGTAAGAGCCCCATCAAGAGTCATATCAACTCCTATTTTATCCAAATCAGCAAGAGAAGTTCCTGTTAAATTGGAGTAGTTTCTTAATGCTGCAAATCCAAATTTAATTGGAAATTTTGTACTGCCTATTTCTATTATTTCGTATTTCATTTTTCTAAGTTTTTTACCTTTTCTGAATTAAAAGAAACCTACCCACGCACTCAGAAAAGAAAACGCATGGGCAGGATCTAATTTTTATTGATTACGGAGTCGTATCAATTGTTTGTGTTAAAGCTCCAGAACCTTGGAAAGATACACTAAAAGTTGAAGTATCTTCATTGGGTGCCGAAAGGCTAGCAGATGTTAACCATGCGTCTCCTTCATATTTAGTCCATCCAATTCCTGTTGTTGTTGTGCTTCCAAAAGTCAAAGTAAAACTTGCTCTAGTTGCAATATATGCTGTAAACAAATCGCTTAGTGTTTTATTTGAGATTGCTGAACCTGCAGGATCAAGCCATGCATATAATGCATCGCATGAAACATCCCAGTTTCGATATCCTTCCATAGATGTTTCCCATCCACCATCTTCTTTGTTGCTTGTACTTCTTGGACTGTGGTTTATATTTAGAGTTGCGCTTGTGCTATAAGCAATAAGTGTTCCACCAATATAGACACCCAGTTCCGTTCCGTTTAATTGTCCGTCTTGTGCTGCCATAATTTTATTATTTTAAATTGTTTATAATTATAATTTTTGCTCCTTATCTGAAGCTCCTTTTTTTGTTTTCACTTCTTTTTTTTCTTTTTTCCCATAGTCGTTTTCTTCCAACCATTGGTAAAATTCTTCAGTTACATCCATAACTTGCCCAGCTTTTAAAGTTTTATGTTCGTTTACAATGTAACTTCTTTTTAATTCAAATTTCATTTCTTTATTCGTTTTTATCAATCCAGCCATTATCAGGATTGTTGATTATTTTTATTATTTCATCATGAGAAAAAACTTCCTCCCCTTCTAAAAAAGAAGGAATCTCTCCAATGAATTTTACTATTGTTTGATTTCCGTCCAAACTATATCTTAATGTTGAAGCTGATGTTTCAATAACTAATTTGAAATCGACCGCCTCAACCATTTCTTTATTTATTATAACATACTTTTTTTCCATATCTTTATTCTGGAACATCAGCCACAAAGTCCGTTGATGTCATGTTAGTCATTGTCCCATTATTATTTCCTGTTTCATCAACAATTGTTGGATAAGTTGCAATAGGATCTCCAACTATTCCTCCATCTCCCATTTTCCAATATCCAATCATATTTGCCAATGGTTTTGGATTAAATGGAAGTCCATCATTATACAAAGTTGAAACCTCTGTTGAATCTAGTTCTTTATTAAATAAACTCAGTTCATCAATATTTCCAGGCCAATAGTTTGCTCCCTGAGTATTATTACCAATTGCAGCTATTGTAAAACTTCCAGTAAAAGTTCCAGAAATTGCAATTGTATCTTTCAATGCTCCATCTAAATATATGTTTGCATTTCCATCTTTGTCCCATGTCCCCGCCACATGGTGCCAAAATCCATCTTCTATTGAGTCCGTTATTGTTACTATATTTGATGTCCCCCCAGCTCTATAATTAAACCTCAATTCATTATCTCCTGCATGATAAAAAATTCTTATATTATTATCTAAATCCTCATATGCTCTGAATAAATCTCCCCCTGCTGCTGTTGTTTCTAATTTAAACCATGCAGAAATTGTCCCTGTATTTTTCATTGCTGACATTCCACTAACTCCCAAAGCAACATAATCATCAACCCCATCAAAAATTGTGCTGTATATATTATTGAATGAATTTATTATTCTAACATTAAAATTTAATGATTTTCTATATACTCCATCACTTCCACTCATATCATCAAAAACATCATCATATCCATCAAAATCAATTGCTTGAATATTTACAGCGTTATAAACTCCATTTACTCTATCCAAAGCAGTTCTTATATAGTTTGCAAGTTTTGAAGCTTCTGCATAAGTTTTAGAATATCCTGAAATCATTATATTGGCAGTATCTAATAAAGCAACAGAATCTTTTTGACCTTCTGGAGTATCACTTGAAACATCATAAACAATAAAAGGAAATGGAGATGTTTGTTTCATAACATTTGGAGCAATCCTAGTCCCTACCATAGACGCAACCGCTATGTTATCACTTAAAATTTTATATATTGCTTTTCCTATATCCATTTTAATATCCTAACGCTCCGTATTTTTTCATTCTTCTAACATCTGCTGCAACTGCTTTTATAAATATTTTTTCAGCATCAGAAAACCCATTTGCTAAAACTGATCCACTTTTTTGATTCCATGCTCTCATCATAAATGGATTAGGTTTTGACATTGATCCATCTCTGTTTCTATGTCCGTATTCCACCCAGGCACCAAAATAACCCCCCTTATTTTTTTGGAATTTTCCTTTTACTCTTGGCCCTATATATGCACCATGAACATCAGGATCTTTTGAAGCTCTTGTTCTATAAAATTTAAGAGATTTTTTTAATGTTCCTCTTGCAATTGTTAAAGTTTTTGCTCCTTCCTTTTTTTCTCCTTTAGTTCGATTCATAGCGACTCCAACTCTTCCAGTTGTTCCAGGATCTAATAAAGGAGCCTCACTTACTGCTGCTGTTAATAATGGAACAGTTACTTTTTTCCAAAACCTTCCCCAAACAGCATCCTTATTAACTCTTTTTGGGAGTCCATTAAACATCTGCATAATTTCTTTAATCCCTTTTGCTTCAACTGAAACGCTCATTATTGATTATCTTTTAATTTTGTTTCGATTTCTAAAAATTGTTCTCTTCCATCTATTTGTTTTATTCCATGAATTATGTAAGTTTGTCCCGAAACAGAAGTTGGGAAAAAAATTACATAGTTTGATTCAATTGTGATTCCTAAATTTCTCACATAAAAAACAACATCAGTTGCCTGAACTTGCTCTTGAGATTCTTCTTTTCTATCACTTGTTTTCCAATCTACTTTGGCCCATAATGTATAAATAGTTGCATAAGTTTTTATTTCCTCTCCATATCTATCTGTTGTAAAAGTAGGAGATAAAATTAAAATTCTTCTATCAAGTTGGCCAATACTTAACATACTTGTATTTTATATTGGTCCAATAAATATTGACTTGACAAAGGAAGTTCTGTTGCTGTTCTCCCTGAAATAACTGATTGTCTGTTTTCATACCAATTCCCTAAAGTGAGAAGCACAGCTTGTTTAATTCCATCTGGAACATCTGTTGAGGCCGTTCCATATCCAACTGTGTATTTTACATGAACAGCGTTTATTCTATCAGATAAACTTGGTAAAGTTCCATCTACAGCCAAACCAATTCTTGCAGGTTTTGAAACATCATCTAAAATGTAATTTGATGAAGATAAGGTTTGTTCAGTATCATCAGAATCATAATATTTGATATGAGTAATTGCAGAAACTGGACTTTTATATAAAGTATAAATTCCCGCCCATGTATCTGAATATTGTGAAATAGTGTATCTTATGAAATATTGATTAGTGTAAATTTGGCATGATTCTGTTGCAGCAATAACTAAATTGTCAATTAATGTATCATCCGCAGTTGTATCAACTTTTAGAAAATCCTTTGCTTCCGCAGTTGTAAACAATGGAGTAGTTGGAGCGGCATCCACTTTTAAACTTCTATAATTCATTTTAATTTAATTTTAAAAAAAAAGGACTGGCTTTGAAACCAGCCCCTTTTTAATTATTATAAAAATACTATTAAGCTAAAGTAGTATATTTAACAAATGATGCTCCATCAGCAACACCCCAGTCAAAATAGTTATTCATGATTAACCTAACCTCACCATTTACAGCTCTTGAATATGGATCTACTGTTATGTTAGATGGTCCGAATTGTGCCATATAAACTCTTGAGAAATCTCCAAATAAACCATCTCCAGAAGTAGCAGCTACAGTTGCAGGAGCATTAGAGAAATATCCAGGATAACCAGCTAATCTATCATCTTGATATAAAGGAGAAACAGAAGCAACTTGAGTTGCAGATTTGATGTTAGAATAAAGAAACCATGAGTTTACAAAAGCAAGATTTCCGTCTAAACCATGGTCATCAGCAATTGTTTGGATAGCTTCTAACATATCAGCAGAAGTTCCAGCAGCACCACCAGCAGCAGATTCAGTAAAAGTTAGAGCCCCAGTTACAATAGCAGCAGGAGCGCCACCACCTAAAGAAGTAGATGCAAACATTGCAGCATCTATCTGAGTTCCCATGTTTCTTCCCATATCTCTCATTACAGATGCTTCAGCAGCAGGTCCATTTTGAGCTAATATAACATTAGATATATTAGCATAACCAGCCAATCTTTTTGGAGATAAAGTTACTTTTGCAAAGTCAACTCCACCATCAGTAGCAGCAGCAACCTCAGTGTCCCATCCAACAGTTGATCCTCCAGCAATAGGAAGAACAGTGTCAGCCGCAACAGTTCCTAAGTCGTTTATTCCGATTCTATTATATAATGCAGAAGCTTGTAAACTATCCACATAAGCACCAATTGAAGTTGGAGCAATGTTTGTAGCAGCACCAGCAGCACCTTGAACAATAGCTCTTTCTTCTTTCATCATTGTTGGAATTCCAATACCTTGTAATGATTTTCTAGCTTCTTTTTCGGATTCTTGATGCATTTCTGCTTCTATTCCACTAAGTTGGCCACCATTTCTAACTTCATTTATAGCTTTAAATAAACTCCATCCTCTTGTTGCTTTATCAGTGTTTACTTTTTGAACTGGAATACCAGCCAATTTTACATTATTACGGATTTCAGTTTCCACTTTTTCCGTTCTTTCAATTTTTACAGATAATTTATCTGCATCTAAAAGAAGAGAGTCCATTTCATTATTTTCATCATTAGTTAAATCTCTTTCCTCTGCAGTTGCAGTTTCTTTGATTACTTCTAG
>TARA_R110001592_G_scaffold261284_1_pt1 | contig 21343 bp, 15 predicted proteins | sample TARA_R110001592 | Tara Oceans TARA_R110001592 (sample SAMEA4398387) | marine metagenome | biome: Polar Biome; feature: [SRF] surface water layer (ENVO:00010504); material: water (ENVO:00002006), including particulate matter (ENVO:01000060) such as... | depth 5 m | reverse complement strand
AGACGAGGAAATTACTGGAATCTGCAGTTTAAACTATCCTTCAATGTTCAGCCCAATCTGACCCGTGCTGGGATTGGCTATATGACCTCTGCCTAGAAAATGGCATAAAAAAAGTGGCTTAAACTTACTACAATAAATATTGCGCATTTGTTTCTTGAAGCGTTAAATGGAGATATTGGTATAAAGGCGACACTGGCAGTTTTCATCCACAGTGGTCCAATGAGAGAGAAAAACTCGGCGCAGAGCGTTGGCATGTAGTCGGCCATTGTTTGGGAAAGGAAATCGCGCTCGAATATACCGTTCACTATCCACTGCATGCAGCTTCTATCGTTCTTTGCGGAACTTATATTTCTACGCCACACTGGATCACTGGCGGCTACTACCTTGTGGAGAAGGCACCCCCCAGAGGTCAAATTGCGCTTACCATTTGTGAAAAAAATCGATGGTAAACAGACGATATTTTTGTGGGACTGTACGACTCTGCTCGTATCGACACCGTTCAAGGTTATGTGACACTAACTACTAATGCAAAGCTTGGTGTTGTGAGGAGATGAGCATGGTTTCTTTCGTGATCATCCGATAGCAACAGAAGCAAATTTACGCAGTTGGTTTAAGCGGAATGACATACCTTGAAGCCATCGAGTTGATGGTGAACAAATTTATTATATGAATAAACATCTTCGCCAGGCCCGCCAGCTTGGCCAGCACCTAGGTCGAATAGGCCGTCACCTGATTATTCAATCGTCTCCTTGTCGTGCATGGCCTGTTCCACGGCGGCCTGGTTAGGCACGATATCGCCGTCAGTCGGCGGACAGCTCAGATGATCATTGGCTTCAAGTAGACGCAGCAAGCGTTCGTGAGTCATGGCTTCGTGCAACTCAAGCTGGCGCTGCTCGTTACGCAGTGATTTGAGCAACGCGATAGCCATGAATACCATTAGGATCATGAAGGGAAACGCAGCCAGGATGGAGATGGTTTGCAATGCCACCAGCCCACCACTGAACAGTAGCACGCCGGCCACCAAAACCTGCACTACACCCCAAGTCAGCCGCGACCAGCGTTTGGGCGTAAGTACACCCTTACTGGTAAACATGCCGAGCACAAAGGTCGCCGAGTTGGCCGAGGTGATAACAAACAGGGTGATGAGTACCAGCATTAATGCGCTGACGATCGTAGTACCCGGTAGATATTCTAGGGTGGCAAACAAGCCGGAACTCATCTCCTGGGTAACCGCTTCACCCAGTGCAGCGCCCTCATACATCTCGAAATACAACGCCGAGCCGCCAAAGGTCGAAAACCAAAGAACGCTCAATAGCACCGGCATGCCGATCACTCCAACTACGAATTCACGGATGGTTCGGCCACGGGATATACGGGCAATAAAGCTGCCGACAAAGGGTGCCCACGAAAGCCCCCACGCCCAGTAGAAAATGGTCCAGCGTTCTACCCAGTCATCGCTGGTATAGGGTGTCATGACTAGGCTCATGCCCACCATGTTGCCAAAGTAGTCACCTAGGGCATTGGTCATGACGGCCGTAATAAAGTCGGTAGGACCGGCAAAGAACACAAAGATCAGCAGTATGCCGGCCAGCAGCATGTTCAAGTTGCTGATGTAGCGTACGCCACTTTCCAGCGGGGCCAGGATACTGAGTAGAAATATCATGGCGACGCCGCCGAGAATCGCCAGTTGCTGCTGGGTGCCGAAACCAAAATCGCCGATCGACACCAGACCACTGTTAATCTGGATAACACCAAGCCCCAGCGTGGTGGCGACCCCGAAGACCGTCGAAACCACTGCCAGCACGTTGATTGCGTGGCCTGCGCTACCATCTACGCGATCGCCCAAGGTCGAGCGAAAGGCCTCGCTGATCAGGCCCGGACGCTGCTGGCGAAAGCGTACATAGGCAATTGCCAGGCCGACCACAGCAAAGTTGGCCCACTGATGAAAGCCCCAATGGAACAGCGAATACTGCATTGCCAGCCCCGCTGCCTGGGGACTTCGTGGCTCGGCGTCACCAAAGGGCGGAGAGACAAAGTGACTCATGGGCTCGGCCACCGCCCAGAACACCAAACCGACGCCCATGCCGGCTGAAAAGATCATACCCAGCCAGGCGGTATATGAAAACTCCGCCGCTTCACCATCGGCCCCAAGGCGTATGCGACCGTAATTACTCGCGGCAAGGCTGATGCAAAACACCAGGAAACCGGTAGTGGCAAACAGGTAAAGCCAGCCGAAATGCAGGGTTGTAAACGCCAGCGCCTGATCGGCCCAGACGTTGAGGCGCTCGGGCAGAATAATGCCCGGCACGACAAACCCCGCCAAGAAGAGCAGTGACACGTAAAATACCCAGCCTGGACGACCGCTCATAGACTCCCCGTGACACACTGAAAATAAAGGTCAACCGTAACATGACAGCCGGAGTATAGGAAGAATAAACACTATAGCTGACGCTATACAACAGACCTGAATTGAGAAAACTTGATAAAATTAAAGCATTTCAACTATATTAAATTAGTTGGTTTAAACCTCAATCATCAGTTCAGATCTAAAGGGTTTTGGAATACTGTCACGATGGTAGCCTTTCTGACTACTCACCAGTCTTCACTTGCTTAGGTACTCATCGACATTCGAATGAGTATGACCGAAACACCAAACGTCAACCATTTATACCAACTCGCCAAGATTCGATAAAAATCTATAACTAAACTGGTTCATACCGTAGCCAGCATGATTAGACCTGAACGATGGTGCATGATGACTAATCACGACGGTCTTTCCATTAATGTGTTCTTTTAACTTATCTCTTAGCCAATACGTTGATTGGATGTTTTCTACATAATTGCCCACAACATAAATAACTTGTTTTTGGGTCATGGGTGTGTAGGTGTTCAGCTATTGTGTTCTTACGTTTTTTGAAGGTCGATCTGCAAACGCCATGAATATAGAGTAAACCGAGATTAACGACGGGGATCTGGTTTTCCGGAATTCGTCCTGCGGGCATTGCATCCCAAATAACTATGCCTTCTTCCTGTCGATCAATTGCCCTGAGCTACCTGTCACTGGCTGAGGCGACAGGACTATCGGTGGCATGGGACAGCCAAGGGCATCTGCAAAGGCGCGTAGCAACTCGATTTCAACAGGCGCTATTTTCTGGTCTCGCACGATACTGGCGGCACAGGCCTTCAGTAATTGCTGTTTGGCTAGGGGGTTCAGTTTTTCCAATTCTTGCAGGGCGCGATCAAGAGCAGAAAGTTGAGTGGCATTTTTTGCCGTCAATTGTAGCTCGTTGATTTCCAGCGTCTCTACTGCGGCACTAAAGGCTGCTTCAATATCACTTTTATTTTGCTGACCAGCATAAGCCAGTACCGAGAGAATCAGCTCCGTTTCCTGCTTGAGCTGGCCAAGATGGGAATAACGTGCTGTTGTGTGCACCCGTTTGAAGAACTGCCCATCCAAGTGGTTGAACAGAATCTTCTGTAACGACCATTCTAGCAGATCGATCTGGGAATCCATTTCAATCAATACGATCAGGTTGTCCCTGAAGGCCCTATACTGATCGAGTGATAGCTGCTTCAGTGCCGGTATGGCGATATCAATAAGCGGCAAGCGAAATTTAATATCCAGCCCATCCAGTTCCGGTAGTAGCTTCTGGGTTAACACAAAAACATCCGGATCGGCAGACGCTTGCAAATGCGTCAGCTGCCGGCCACGTACCACCTGTCCCGAATCCAGCACCAGGGAATAAATAACTGCGCGGGCTCCATAAGGCTCACGGGCAGCCTGCTTGATGGCTATGGGTAGTTCTGATATCAGCGAGCGGGCATGATCAATTGTTTCCGGTTGGGGATTACCGATTTGATCAATGGCATTCGCAACATCGGTTATTGCCACGCCAGTGACAACAGTGGCCATCTTTTTCGCAAGCTGTTTGCGTGTCATGTCGTCTTTTTTACCAACCTCTTCCTCTTGGCCCAGGCCACCCTCCTCGGGTGAGTCGATTTTGTCGGACTTATCAAACTTACCATCCCACTGCGGATCGATACGCAGGATCCGCTTTGCCAACGGTGGGTGCGTGGCCGCCAGGCCCTGCATAAAACCCGTAACGCCCTGGGCGAAAAAAGCATGGCTGGCTTCCTGAGCGGCGGGATTTTCCAATTTTGAACCGAATTCGAGTCCACCGATTCGTTTCAATGCTCCCGCGATCCCATCCGGGTTACGGGTAAACTGAACAGCCGAGGCATCGGCCAAGTATTCCCGTTGCCGACTCACCGCGGCCTTGATCAGGCCGCCGAAGAAAGTGCCTACATAGCCGATAACCATTAGCCCTATCGCCAGCGCCAGTATTCCACCCGCACCTTTACCGTTACTCCTCCCGCGCCGCGAAAAAGAAGTGGCATATAACATATAATAGCCAGCAATGCCGAGAATCAGTATACCATTCAGCACCCCGATCAAGCGGATGTTGAGCCGCATATCTCCATTAAAAATATGACTGAACTCATGAGCAATGACGCCCTGCAGCTGTTCACGACTTAAATGATCGATTGTCCCTCGGGTCACCCCGATGACGGCGTCGCGTGGCGAGAAACCGGCTGCAAAAGCATTAATACCCAATTCATCTGCGAGCAGATACACCGGCGGCGGCGGCGTACCTGAAGCGATGGCCATTTCCTCCACCACATTCAACAGTTTGCGTTGCTTCAGGTCATCGGTATTTTGCGGGATCAGTTGCCCACCCAGCGCTTCCGCAACGACCTTGCCGCCGGCCGACAGTGCCATGATTTTGTACATACTACCTGCCAGCACCACGACTCCGACTCCGATACTGACCGCCGCGAATGTCTGCCAGTCCATTTGCTGGAGCAAGGTTCCACCATCTTGCAGTTGCTCGCTGTTGATATAACCAAACACCACCATGACCAACAGATTGGTCATGACGATCAAACTGATCACTGCCAGTGCAAACAACAGAGCAAGTTGGAAGGTGTTTTTACGTACGCGGTCTTGTGATTCAAAGAAATTCATATCAGGCGTCTGAATAAACCGCAGTGACTAGAACGAGACTTTTGGCGCGGATTGTATGGCCGGGGAGTCTTCGAACTCCAGCAAGGTTGCATCCTGCGCATGACCGAATCGTGCAGCAAAAAAGACGGGAGGAAAGGATTGCTTGTAGGTATTATAGGCCATCACTTGGTCGTTGAAGGCCTGCCGTGAGAAAGCGACCTTGTTCTCGGTAGAGGTAAGTTCTTCGCTTAACTGCATCATGTTCTGATTGGCCTTAAGGTCCGGATAGGCCTCCATAACCATATTGAAGTTCATCAAGGTGCCGGCTAGTTGGCCTTCGGCCCCACTCAGACCCTTGATCGCCTCAGCGTTGCCCGGATCGGCTGCTGCTGCTGACAGCATATTTTGCGCCGCATTGCGCGCCTGAACCACTGCCTCCAAAGTCTCACGCTCGTGCTTGATATACCCCTTGGCAGTCTCGATGAGATTTGGTATTAAGTCGTAGCGTCGCTTCAACTGCACCTCGATCTGGGCAAATGCATTCTGGTAGCGATTCTTCAGCATCACCAGTTTATTGAAAATTCCGATCACATAAAAAGCGATTAGCGCAACAACAACTAGAATGACTATCAAGGTGGTACCCATATTTCTCGCCTCTTTTGCAAACCGTACAATCAAATAGATACTATCAGTTTATGTAGTAGTCTGTAAGTAAGGCTACCGAAAAACCTGCGTCGACTCCCAGAGGGACCTACACGTCATCTCGATAAGGTATCAGGTGCGCATGACTGTTGACGAGCAAGACCACTTGAAATATTTTCACGTAAAGCTAGTGTTAATGATAATTGAAAAGGATAAATCAGCGGCAACACTTAAATTAATCAAACCTAGGATCCAAATAAAAGAGAAAGTTTGCTTAAGGCTCACATTAACAGCATGCAATATATGATAAAGATGACAAGCGACTGATGGGCTGAGTATATTATCACTCGCTAATCGCATCGTTATCCTTGTTGTGCTTCGTGGGACAGTTCATGAATATGTCTGATGGAAAGATCAATAGCCCAGTGTACTGCGGATGCCGTACATATGCATACAAACCAACAGTCACCAGACCGTTCTCGCCTCGCGCCTTGTGGATCTGACTCCACCCCTGAATAAATAGCCCTATCCCGATAAAAGCGAGCGCATAGCCAAGCAGCATAGAGATCAACATCCCGGTTTCACCGAGCCCTAACAGGGTCGACCATAGGCTCCAGCGTGGTTAAACGATTCATTCATGCAGATTTTCCCTATCAATAACTTATAATTAATAAAACTCTATTTTATACCTACTTATGTAATCAATGGTTGTAACTCCTTTTAATTATTACAGGGCATGGCACGCATCAGTCTTAAATCTCGGCCGTTCACCTAAGTTCGGCTAGCATATAATCCACCGCCGCCCTAATATCTGCTTCTGACAATATGGTATTTCCACCCTTTGCCGGCATCATGCCCTTGCCCTTCACTACCGAAACCACGAGGGCATCGGCACCCTGTTTGAGGCGTGGCGCCCATGCAGCCTTGTCGCCAAGTTTGGGCGGTAAGACCGCATGGCAAGCGGCACAAGATTTGTCATAGACCGCTTTGCCATCCGCAGCCAGGATCTGGCCTGTCATCAGCAGTGCCGACGAAGCGGCAATTCCTAGTAGTTTCATTTTCATAATTTCACCTTTCCATTAAACAATGTGATTGTCATCTACACCAGATGACAAGAACTGGATACACTGACACCGATTACCCTAAAGGTGATGACTTCACCCCAGCGGTCGGCAACGCTGTTTCTTGCAAAGCCAATGAGGCCTGCAACAGCTTCAAGTCCAGTTCGTCCATAGCCGCCCCTTTAGCAACAGACATGTCCACGGCTTTTTTTCAGTCATTTCGAGTTGCACATGGTTGAGCATAGAGATCACGCCGAGTAAGTGGTACCAGCCGCGAAAAGGATCTCGTTTGGAGGCCAGAATATGGTAGCCCCGCACAATCTTCTTCAAACTGCAGGGCGCTGACCGCCATGTGCTCACGGTACTTGCCTTGCCGCTGGTACCGATGAGTCTGATGAGACGCGCTCCGCGCGAATGCCCTCCAGTCGTGTACGCTTCAACAGCAGGGCATTGACCGCCACCAGTGCCGAGCTGCCGGACATGGCCAGTGCCGCCACCTCTGGACTAATCACTAGCGGGTAGAACACCCCCGCAGCAGCTGGGAAGGCGATCAGGTTGTAAGTCACCGCCCAGAACAGGTTCTGGTGCATTTTGCGCAGTGTGGCGCGCGACAATTCGATTGCCCCCAGCACATCGTAGGGATCACTCTTCATGAGTACTACGTCGGCGCTCTCTATGGCCACATCCGTGCCAGCACCGATGGCGAAACCCACATCGGCCTGGATCAACGCCGGAGCATCATTGACACCGTCACCCACCATACCAACCTTCTTGCCGCTCGCCTGTAGTTCCTTGATCTTGTCCGCCTTCTGCCCTGGCAATACATCGGCAATCACGGTTCTGATGCCGAGTTCCCGAGCGATGCGCTCGGCTGTCGCCTGGTTGTCGCCGGTGAGCATTGCCACCTCGACGCCGCGCGCCTGCATCTTCTTGACCATCGCCGCTGCGGTGGGCCGCGGCGCATCGGCAATAGCGATGAGACCCACTAGTTTCCCACCGTGCGCTACGTGTACCACGGTTTGGCCTGAGCCTTGCAGACGGGCAGCTTCATCCGTCAGGCTCGCCATGTCGATCTTTTCTTCATCCATCAGGCGGCGGTTACCTAACAACACGGTTTTTGCGCCCACTTCAGCGCGCGCGCCCTTTCCTTCAATATTTTCAAAGCTGGTCAGCGGCTCCAGCTTTAATCCCTCAGCGCGGTGCTGAATGGCCTGCGCCAGCGGATGGTCGGAACCCTGCTCCACTGTAGCGGCTAGGCTCAACACGGCGTCTTGATCTGAATTCACCGCCACCACCTCCACCACCTGGGGTTTGCCCATGGTCAAGGTGCCAGTCTTATCGAAGACGACGATATTGAGCTTGGTGGCGTCTTCCAGGGCCGAGGCATTCTTGAACAAAATCCCGTTCTTGGCGCCGAGGCCAGTACCTACCATCACCGCCATAGGTGTGGCCAGCCCGAGGGCATCCGGACAGGCGATAACAAACACGGTGATGGTCAGTGTCACCGCAAACAACAGCGTTGCGTTTAATCCCCAAAACCATACCACGAAAGTGGCAAGGCCGATGACGATAGCTATCACCACCAGCCACTGCGATGCCTTGTCAGCCAGCAGTTGCGCGGGAGCTTTGGAATTCTGTGCCTCCTGAACCAGCTTAACAATCTGCGCCAGCGCGGTGTCAGCACCCACCTTGGTGGCGCGGTACTTAAAGCTGCCACTCTTGTTGATGGTTGCGCCGATGACAGTATCGCCCGGCTTTTTCCCCACCGGCATCGACTCGCCGGTGAGCATAGACTCGTCCACCTGCGATTCACCTTCTAGCACCTCACCATCCACTGGAATCTTGTTGCCGGGACGGATCACCACCACGTCGTCTTTCAGTACTTCGGCAGTCGGAACCTCCAGCTCCTGACCGTCACGTATCACGGTGGCCTTTGGCGGGGCGAGATCCATCAGCGAGCGGATGGCCTCCGAGGCCCCAGCGCGAGCGCGCATCTCCAGCCAGTGGCCGAGTAGAATGAATACCAGCAGCACCGCCACCGCCTCAAAGAACTGTACACCATCGAAGAGAAAGGTCGCACCGAGACTGAAAAAGTAGCCTGTGCCAACCGAGAGCACCACCAGCACCGCCATGTTTAGCACGCCGTTTTTCAGCGCACGCCAGGCGGCGACGAAAAAAGGCCAGCTCGGCCAGATGATCGCCACAGTGCCGAGAACAAACAGCCACTGATTGAGCCCAAGACCAAACGGTGGTCGCGGCGGCGTGAACAGCCCGCCCATGGGCGAATAGATAAAAATCGGAATCGTAAAAATAAGGCAAATCCAGAAACGATTGCGCATGTCACGTACCATGGCCTGCATATCCATATCGCCACCATGACCCATTTCGTGTGCCATTTCATCCTTGACACCGGCGTGTCCGACAGATTCAGCTACCACTGCCTGCCCGTGCCCCCCATTTTTAACATTAGCTTCATGGGTCGCATGACCCGACATGGCCATCGTTACCTTTTCCACGGGCGGATCTTCGGGCAGACACACATGTTTCGGCGTCAGCTCCCCGGCGCAGTGATAACCACACTCATGTACCTGAGCCATGATGGCCTTAATATCGATTACCGTTTCGTCATAGGCCACCGTCGCGCTGCCAGCAACGTAATTGACCTCGACTTTCTTTACGCCGGGCAGTTTTGCCAGTTGCTTTTCCACACCGCGGGCGCTCAGCGCCGATAGTAGCCCGCTTACCTCGATTACCTGGTTCTTCATTGCTTCTCTCCTTGTTTTTTTATTCCAAGTTTTATCACACCCTCCACCAATTGGTCAGTTCCCGGTACTACGGCAAAGGCAATCGATGAAAAAAAGGTCAATGTGCTAAGCTCCAGCGTGGCTTTGCAGCACTTTTTCACAGAACGGTCAGACATGACATGTATTCCTTAAATATTAATTGAATGAATTATTTTCCGGCGCTTTGATAAACCATAACTGATATAACGAAATCAGGATCTGACCTGCCCATGCCGCGCCTAGCAACACGCCGGCGGTAATAACTGTATAGGCATAAAATGGATCCGATTTAGTAAGAAACCAGGCGAGAATGTCGGCAAAGATCGCCACGAAAGGTAGTAGCATCAAGCAGGCCTTTAACCCCTCACCAACACTAGCCAGGCGAAAAATAAGACCGATCCCTAATGCCACAAGTCCAATGCCGAACAAGTGGATATGGGACAGTTTCATCAAGGTATGCAACGATTCGCCAGTATCCACTTCTGCAACGGTTTGAATGCCCTGATAGGTAGACAGATCGGGGACTTTCAAACCGGACGCTGGGCTATGGCACTGCAGGCACGATCGCTCCAGGATCGGCCTCACCACAGTGCGATAACCTAGCTCTGGTGACCCTAACTTTAGCCATGCCACGATTTGATCGCGGTCTTCGGTCTGTTGGATGTAACCTGCCATCGGACCACGGATCGCCGCCTCCAGCCGCGAGCCGCTACGATTACCGTAGTAGGTGTCCACAATGTCTTCTATCGAAAGACCTGGCTTGCTATCGTGCCCCTCATGGCTGGTATATAAATATACTAGCGCCATAAGATAACCGATACTTATAAGTAATAAAAAGGCTGTATAGAGCAGTTTTTCACTCAGCCTACAATTATAGAAACGACGTTGTTCTTTCATGTATTACCTCTATTTTCATGGCCAGTACAGAATCTCAGGCTCCGAAACAACACAATAGAACCTGTAAAAACTAGCTGATACTCGACCCCAATTTTTTCGCCTCCCACTCGCATTCCCCTTAATATTATATAAATCACTGCTGCCACAGAATATGCACATCTTCCAACGGAACCGCCACGCCATCGTAGTGTGGTATGAGTCGCGCCGTATAGTCCGCCGCCGAGCGGGTAGCAGATATCTCAGCACGGTAGGCGTAGCCGTTTACCGCATTAGCCAATTGTCGCACACGAGTCATCTCCACTCGCTCCGGCGCGTCAACGCTCGCGCCATCGGCATACAGCTCGACACGCACCGCATCCGGGTCGATATCATCGAGATATACCTGAACCTCAAATACGTGCTGCCCGCCACCAGTCTCTACCTTCATTTCCCCGAAGCGCAGTGTGTCCCATTTTTGTTCTAATGCGTGTCGCCAATTGACTATATCCACGCCATGTCTACCTTTGTTGGCAACCCGCTCACGGTAGGCGGAAGCTGCCGGAAGGTAGTGTTGTTCAGTGTATTCGCGGACCGCACGGTTAGTGGAAAAGTGCGGAGTCAACCGCGCCATGCTCTCACGCATCCGCGTCACCCATACGGTGGGAATGTCGTGCGCGTCACGTGTGTAAAACTCTGGCGTCACCTTACGTTCGAGCAGGTCATACAGGGCTTCGGCTTCACTTGCGTCCCAGTCAGGATCGTCGCCGTGTTCCTCACCATCCCCCAACGCCCACCCAACTTCAGGGGTGTAGGCTTCCGCCCACCAGCCATCCAGTTCAGACAGATTGATGCCGCCATTAACCAGTACCTTCATGCCGCTGGTACCACTCGCTTCCCACGGTCGGCGCGGCGTGTTGAGCCAGACATCCACGCCTTGCACCAAGTGCTCGGCCAGATGCATGTCGTAGTCGCTGAGGAAGATCACATGCGCGCCCGCGTCATGTCGCCGGATGAATTGCATCCATTGCTGAATAAGCATTTGCCCTGCCTGGTCCGCAGGATGAGCCTTGCCCGCCATGACGAGCTGTACCGGACGTTGCGGGTTGGTTAGCAGACGCAGCAGCCGTTCCGGGTCGTGCAGCAGCAGGTCCGGTCTTTTATAGCTTGCAAAACGCCGCGCAAAACCCAGCGTCAATATATTGGGATCAAGTACTTGCTGCGCCGTGTCAACTGCCTCGGACGGCGCACCGGAGGTGGCCAATTGCTGGGACAAGCGTTCACGAACGTACTCAACAAGATCCGTGCGGGCGCTAGTGCGTAGTTGCCAGAGGCTGGTGTCGGGGACGGCGCGAATATGCTCTGCATGATCTTTCATCGTCCCTAGCCAGCGATCCTTGCCACAGGCCTCCGTCCACAGCGTGTCGGCGGCCGCTGAGTCCCAAGTTGGTACATGCACGCCATTGGTAACATGTCTGACAGGTACTTCAGCCGTCGGCCAGCGCGGAAACAGCGAGCCAAACAACTGTCGGCTCACCTCACCATGCAGGCGGCTGACACCATTAACCGCTCCGCTGCCGCGGATCGCCAGATACGCCATATTGAAAGGTTCCGACGCGTCGTTCGGATGTCGACGGCCCAAGGCTAGTAAATCGTGGAGAGAAATGCCGAGCTGTGTCTGAGCGTACCCCCCCAGACAATGTTCAATCTGGGTCGGTGCAAACCGGTCAAAGCCTGCTGCCACTGCCGTGTGGGTGGTAAAGAGATTGCCCGCCCGGGTCACGGCTAGTGCTGCTTCAAAGGACTGCCCGCTGGCCTGCATGAAACTACGCGCACGTTCCAGTACGGCGAGCGCCGCATGCCCTTCATTCAAATGACAAACCTGCGGCTCGATGCCGAGTGCAGCGAGCAGGCGCCATCCGCCGATCCCAAGCACCAGTTCCTGCATCAGGCGCTGCTGCGGCCCGCCGCCGTACAGTTCGCTGGTAATAGCCCGGTATGGCGGGTGGTTTGCCACATCATTGCTGTCCAGCAGGTAAAGTTTCACCCGGCCCACATTAACCTGCCAGGCGCGCAGCCAAATCGGATGGCCCGGCAGGTCGAGCTTCAGCCGTAACCACTCCCCATCGTCTTTTCGCAACGGAGTGACCGGCAACTGCCCCGGATCGTTATACGGATACAAGGCCTGTTGTGCGCCATCTTGGTCGATCATCTGCCGAAAATAACCCTGTTGATAGAGCAACCCTACGCCAATGACCGGCACGCCCAGATCGCTGGCGGCCTTGAGTTGATCGCCTGCCACGTTACCCAGTCCGCCCGAGTAGATGGGCAGTGCCTCGCTCAACATGTATTCCATGCTGAAATAGGCAACACAGTTCAATGGCGATTGCGGATGGGCCTGCTGAAACCACGCAGGCGCCGCTTCCACATCGCGTCTGGTTTGCACCAGATCGTCAACGTTTTTGCGGAAGACCGAGTCGGCCAAACTGCGCTGCAGTTTCTCCCGTGATACGGTCTGCAAGACGGCCCAGGGATTTTGGGTCAGCTCCCAGAGTTCGGGATCAAGCTGCCGCCACACCTGGTCGGTGGCATGGTCCCACGCTGAGCGCATGTCCAGGGCCAGCTCGGCCAGGGCGTTGAATCCCTCGATATCTGTGTGTAACAGTCCGTATTGATGGCTAATGTCAGTTTCATTGTTCATAAGCTCTCCTTTATTCTTTCGACCAAGGCCAGCGCTCGCCTGCAAACATTCTCTACACTGAATCCATATTCGCGCAGCATCTCTGGCCCTGGCGCCGAGGCACCAAAACGATCCACGCCCAACATCTCGCCATGATCACCCACGTAACGGTGCCAACCCTGGCTCACCCCGGCCTCAACCGCCAGTCGCGCCGGGATGGATGGCGGCAACACCGCGTCGCGATACGTTTGTGATTGGGCCTCAAATAATTCCCAACTCGGCATGGAAACCAAACGCACGGCGATACCCTCGCCTTGCAGACGCTGTGCCGCAGTCACGATCAACCCGACCTCTGAGCCGCTGGCGATCATGATCAGTTCAGGTTTAGCGTTATCTACATCTGACAAGATGTACGCCCCGCGTCGCAGATCGTCTGCCGGCGCGTAACGGGTGCGATCGAGGGTGGGCAGGTTCTGTCGGCTCAGCACCAGTGCCACCGGACGATCGCGTGTCTCTAGCGCGACCCTCCAGGCGGTCGCGGTTTCGTTAGCATCGCCGGGTCGAATTACGGTCAGGTTGGGAATCGCACGCAGCATGGCCAGTTGTTCCACCGGCTGGTGGGTGGGGCCGTCTTCACCGACCGCGATGCTGTCGTGGGTGAACACGTGCACCACGTGTAGCCCCATTAGTGCCGCCAGCCGCAGCGGCGGCCGCATATAATCGGAAAAAATTAGGAAGGTCGAACCATACGGGATGGTGGCACCATGGGCCGCAAGGCCGTTGACGATCGCACCCATGGCATGCTCACGCACGCCGAAGTGCAGATTGCGTCCGGCATGGCTCCAGCCATCCCTATCCGAGCCTTGGGTATCATCATCCCGATCGGACGGCGGGTTGAAATCGCCGAATCCCTCGAGCGCGGTATGGGTAGACGGATCGAGATCTGCCGAACCACCGGTCAGCGCCGGCAACCGCGGCGCGATCGCATTCATCACCATACCCGAGGCCACCCGCGTGGCGATGCCCTTCACGTCGGCGGGAAACACCGGCATGTCCGCGTCCCAATCAGGCGGCAACTCACCACGCAGGCTTCGTTGTAACTCCTCGGCCAATGCGGGGAATTGCTTGGTGTAAGCCGCCATGCGTTCATTCCATGCCGCCTCATCGCGCGCCCCGCACTCAATCGCCTGGCGAAAATGCGCCAGCACCACGTCGGGAAGAAGAAACGGTGGCCCGGTCGGCCAGCCGAGGTTCTGCTTGGTAAGGTGAACCTCGTCGGCGCCAAGTGGCGAACCATGGGCCGCGAAACTGTCGTGTTTGTTGGGGGAGCCGTAGCCGATATGGGTACGCACCAGAATCAGCGAGGGCCGCGTCGTTTCCGCGCGCGCCGCCTGTAGCGCCGCATCGATCGCTGCTAGGTCGTTGCCGTCCGAGACCGACAGCGTATGCCAGCCATAGGCCGCAAAGCGTTGGGCGCGATCCTCCGTGAAGCTGATATCGGTGCCGGCGGACAGCGTGACGCGGTTGTCGTCGTACAAACAGATCAGCTTGCCAAGCTTTAAGTGCCCGGCCAGCGACGCCGCCTCCGCCACAACACCCTCCATGAGATCACCGTCGCCGGCCAGCACATAGCTGGCGTGGTCGATCACCTCGAAATCAGGGCGGTTGTAACGTTTCGCCAGTTGCGCTTCGGCAATAGCCATGCCGACCGCATTGGCGAAACCCTGCCCGAGCGGCCCAGTGGTAGTCTCCACACCCGGCGTATGGCCTCGCTCGGGATGCCCCGGCGCCTTGCTGCCCCACTGACGGAACTGTTTAATGTCGTCCAGTGATAGATCATAGCCGGTAAGATGCAGTAGGCTGTAAAGTAGCATCGAACCGTGTCCAGCCGATAACACAAAACGGTCCCGATCGAACCAATGTGGATTACTCGGGTTATGCTGCAACAGCCGTGTCCACAATACATATGCCATTGGCGCGGCACCAAGTGGCAAGCCAGGGTGGCCGCTATCGGCCTTTTCAATCGCGTCCACGGACAGAAAACGAATCGTGTTAATCGCCAGTTGTTCTAATTGCGCAAGATCGAGGTTTGAAGCTGTTGTCATAATATTTCCTTTGCCCTCCCCGGGCTGTGACAGGTGACTCGCCGACGCGTGGTGTGCCTCAGCGCTGCGGCTGTTATTGGGCGTTATCCCACTTCCAGTATTGGAATTCCGGCATGTCTTGGCCGTGCTTGTCGATGTATTGCTTGTATTCGATCAGCTTGTCCTTGAGCTGCTGCTTCAGGTAGAAGCCTTTGTCGTCGGTCAGCGGCAGATACTCGATGGTGAAGCGATCCAGGTCGCTCAACACCGTCATGTCGTTGCAGTACGTGTCGATGACCATCACGATAGTGAATTCATTGATTCATCGTTAGCCTGATATTCACCGCGGCTGGCAGCACCATTCAACCTTGCCCGCTTTAGCAACGCCCGCTGTGCGTCGACGACGTTGTCTGCCTGACCCCGCCACGCTTGCAACACCGGCTGTTGCAAGGCGCGACCATAGGAGAATGAGAGCGCCCAGTGCGCATCTGGTAATGCGGCATTCATGGCGTTGAGGTTGGCCGTCGCCTCTTCCGGGCTCAAACCACCAGAGAGGAAATTGATACTCGGCACCGCCGCCGGAATAGTGCGCCGAAACACCTGCAGGGTTGCCGCAGCGATCTCAGCGGCACTGGCTCTGACGGGATGTTCCTTGCCCGGCATCACCATGTTGGGTTTGAAAATCATATGCTCGAGCACGACGTGATGACGGTGCAGGGCATGAAAGATCTCCTGCTGCACCGCTTCGGTGACCTCGGCGCAGCGCGCCAGACTATGATCACCGTCGATCAAAACCTCAGCCTCGACGATGGGCACAATGCCCTGTTCCTGACATACGGCCGCGTAGCGCGCCAACATCTCGGCGTTGGCGGTGATGCCCAACACCGTGGGGTTGCGCTCAGTGATCGCGTAGACCTCACGCCACTTGGCGAAACGCGCGCCCTGACTTTTGTACTGCTGCATGCGCTCAGCCAACCCATCTAGGCCATAGGTGATGATATCGCCGGGCGAGAGCGCCAGCGGTCCCTTGCCCTTGTCTACATTGACACCGGTGACGATGCCACGTTGTGCCAACACCTCGGGCAACGGCGTACCGTCTGCGCTGCTCTGGGTGAGAGTCTCCTCGAAGGCAATCACGCCACTTATATACTCCTCGATGCCGGGTGCAGTAAACAGCAGGGCGCGGTATGCGCGACGATTATCTTTTGTGGCTTCAATTGTGATCGCCGCAAAGCGCTTAGTGATAGTGGGCAGACTTTCATCTGCAGCGAGAATACCCTTACCTGGTTGCACCATCTGTTCGATAGTGGCCTGAAGTTCGTCTGTAACGGTCATTAATTCATCTCCTGTGTTGGGTGTTTATCTAGCGTATCCCACAGCGGTGGCGTGGGCTTCCTTGCGAAAGAATTTACTTTCATAGCTCCGTCGTGGTCGCGGATCAGCACGACGATGCTCCTGCCCAGTACTTGATAATGCATCGACTGCAGGAGCAAGGGAATTTCGTAACCGGGTTCGAGAAAGTCGAACGGGCTTTCGAGACTGGTGTCGACCACCCGCCGCCACGAGTGCGCTGAACCCTCCTGTATTTGAAACGTCAGTTCCTCCCAGTAGGCATTGATCATCACGTAGATGTCGCAATCCTGTTGCGATGCGCCTTGAAGGGCAAAGGCGAGGCTGTGCGAATCGTCCGCCAAGTCCGGATTCTGGCCCACCCCGTACCAGCGCACATCCTCGCGCCAGAACCGGCTCCTCGCCAGTGACGGATGCGCCTTGCGAAACGCGATCATCAGCTTGAAGAAGCGAAATATGTCCTGGTTGGTGTCGAGCCGGTTCCAATCGAGCCAGGCTGTCTCGTTATCCTGATTATAAGGGTTGTTATTCCCACCTTGGGTATGCATGAATTCGTCCCCAGCGCGGAACATGGGCGTGCCATTCGACAGCAACAACAGGCAGCAGAAATTCTTGATCTGTTGCTTGCGCAGTTTCAGCACCTCTGGCGGCGCGCCATCATCCCCTTCCCAGCCGCAGTTCCAGCTGTAGTTCTCCTCGGTGCCGTCCGTATTGTTGTGGCCGTTCGCCCCGTTTCTCTTGTGATTGTAGGCTACCAGATCGTAAAGGGTGAATCCGTCGTGCGAGTTGATATGATTAACACTCTGATGCGGATGATAGGCGTTCATCAGATCGTCAGGGAACAGATCGTCGCTGCCGTACAGGCGCCGCATCAGAGTCGGCACCATGCTAGGATCGCCCTTGACGAAACGGCGCAGATCGTCGCGGTATTTACCGTTCCACTGGCACGCCATGATCCCAGGAAACGCCCGGCCTAGTTGATACACCCCGGCCGCATCCCAGGGCTCGGCGATTAGACGCAGGTGCGCCAGCTCCGGGTCGGAGGCCATGTCGCTGAGCAGTGGCACATCGTTGGTATTAACCGAGCCGTCTGCTTTGCGGGTAAATAGGGAAGCGAGATCGAAACGAAATCCGTCGACATGCATCTCGTGTGCCCAATGGCGGGCGCTGTCCATGATCATCTTGCGGACATAGCGGTTTGCGGTATTGAGCGTATTACCTGTGCCGGAAAAATTTTCGTAGGGCGAGCTCGGTCGGTCCGACATCAGATAGTAGGTGCTGTTGTCGATCCCCTTGTAGCTATACACTGGGCCCATGTGATCGCCCTCACCAGTGTGATTGTAGACCACATCGAGGACCACCTCGATGTTCGCCTGGTGCAGCGCCTTGATCATGTCGCGCATCTCGTTGTGTTGCGCCTTGACGGTGTTATCGCTGAGATAACCAGGGTGGGGAGAGAAAAAGTTCAGCGGCATGTAGCCCCAGTAGTTGCCATCGCTGGGGTCGTATTGGAATACCGGCATCAGTTCCACTACGGTGACGCCAAGATCCTTCAAGTAGGGAATTTTCTCGGCCAGGCCCGCGAAGGTGCCGCGTGCTTGGTTTTTAACTCCAGAGTTGGGATTCTTGGTGAATCCGCCGACATGCAGTTCGTAGATGATGGTGTCTGCCTCGTGCCTGGGGCGCTGGTCACCTTGCCAGTCGAAGTGCTCGCTGTCACCTGCAAGGACACCCAGGGGCGCCTTGCCTGCGTTCGACCCAGGTCGCGTGGCGGCAAGTCGGTCGAACGCAGGCGGAAAGAACACAGACTTTGCATAGGGGTCGAGCAGGATTTTGTCTCCATCGAACCCATGCCACTCGAACTGGCCATCGGGCGTAGGGCCCTCGACGCTGTACGCGTAGTAAGTCACGTCCTTTATTGATGTGATCGGAATGCGGCAATGCCAGACTCTTCCTGTTTTGTTCTTGAGGTAATCGAACCGATAGACCAATGCAGGATTGACGATATCTCGCCCGGTATAGAGCAGCAACGTGACGCTCTCTGCATGCTTAGAGTACAGCGCAAAGTTATAGGTATCGTACTCTTCTATCCGAGTCGCACCCAAGGGAAATGGCAGTCCTTCGCTAGTCGCCCATGGTGATGATACTGCCTCTGATAATGTCATGCTGGCTCCGATGTCATTTTTTGTGCTGTCGATGACGGGTAGTGGCAGTGGCGCAGGGCACCCGCGCCGCCCGCAAACTTCCTCCAGCTTAGGGTATAAGTCTCTATTCATGGCAACCGGCCCTTGAACCGGCGGTAGCGCCGGATCAACGCGTTAGTTGAGCTGTCGTGCCTGAGGTTGGGCTTGCTAGGGCTTTCAAGTTCGGGGATCGTCTGCTTCGACAGTGCCTTACCCAGTTCGACGCCCCATTGATCGAATGAATCGATGTTCCAGATTGTCCCTTGCGTGAAGACACTATGTTCGTAGAGCGCCACCAACGCCCCAAGCGTTGCCGGAGTCAGGCGCTCGGCGAGCAGGGTATTGGTCGGGCGGTTACCCTCGAAGATGCGGTGCGGCACAAGCTGAGCTGGCGTTCCATCGGCTTTGACTTCATCTTCCGTCCTGCCGAAGGCCAAGGCCTCAGTTTGCGCGAACAAGTTCGCCATAAGCAAGTCATGCTGATGGCCGATCGGATTCAGCGTCTGGCAGAAGCCGATAAAATCGCACGGGACCAGCTTGCTGCCCTGGTGGATAAGCTGATAGAACGAGTGCTGGCCGTTGGCGCCCGGTTCGCCCCAGTAGATGGGCCCAGTCTGATAGGCGATGCGCGCGCCGTCCAGCGTGACGGTCTTGCCGTTGCTCTCCATAGTCAATTGCTGGAGATAGGCCGGAAAGTGTTTGAGATATTGCTCGTAGGGCAGCACCGCGACCGTCTGGGCCGCAAAGAAATTGTTATACCAGACAGTCAACAGCCCCATGATGACCGGCATATTTTGCTCAAAGGGCGCCGTGCGGAAGTGCTCATCCATGGCGTGAAAGCCGGCAAGCATGGCGCGGAAATTCTCAGCTCCGATAGCGATCATCGTCGACAGGCCTATAGCCGAATCCATCGAGTAACGCCCACCGACCCAGTCCTGGAAGCCGAACATGTTCGCGATGTCGATACCGAACCTAGACACTTCTTCGGCGTTGGACGATACGGCGACAAAGTGATGTTGCACGGCCTGCTCGTCGTCGATCTTGTGCATGACCCAGCCACGTGCAGTGTGGGCGTTGGTCAGGGTTTCGAGTGTCGTGAAGGTCTTCGAACAGATGATGAAAAGTGTCTCTTCGGGATCAAGGTCGCGCGTAGCTTCCGCAAAGTCGGTGGGATCTATGTTCGAGATGAACCGTACGTTCAGGCGGCGGTCGCTGTAGTGCTTGAGCGCCTCGTGGGCCATCACCGGTCCAAGGTCAGATCCCCCGATGCCGATGTTAATGATGTTCTTGATGTGTTTACCAGTGTACCCCCTCCAGTCACCGCTTCGGATGCGGTTAGCGAAGTCGGCCATCCGGTCGAGGACGGCGTGAACACCCGGAACGACGTTCTTACCGTCCACAACGATGTTCTGCCCTTTCGGCGCGCGCAGGGTCACGTGCAGGACAGCGCGCTGTTCTGTGACGTTGATCTTCTCGCCCCGGAACATGGCGTCAATGGCGGATCGCAGGCCGGAATCCTCTGCCAGTTGAACAAGCAACTTGAGCGTCTTGTCGGTAACCCGGTTCTTCGAGTAATCGAGAAACAGGCCCGCCGCCTCGAGGGTGAACCGCTCTCCTCGTTTCGGATCATCGGCGAATAGCTTTCGCAGATGCAATTTCTTGACCTGCTTATGATGGGCAGCAAGGGCCTTCCACACGGCACGTTTCGTGAGGGGTGAGAGGTGGGTGATCCTGCAGGATTTGCCTAACACCAACGGCTGGGATCCCGACGGAGCGGACGTTTTCCATTTGCCGGCTTCCTCCCATAAGCGAAACCCTCCGAGGAATGCGTTGGCGTTGTCGCCGGCCCGGCAGCCGGGCGGCAGTTCCTTGAGATTGGCAACATTGCCGCCGCCGATGACGACATCGCGAGGTTGGAGCGCGGCAATCAGGTGGTTCACTACCTCCGCGACGTATTTTCGCCATTTATTTATTCCCACGTCCTCTAACTTCTGAGTACTTACGTAGTCTTCGAAGGATCCTTTTCTGTAAGGCAAATGAGCCAACTCCATCGGCTCGACAATGCCATCCACGATCATGGCGGAGCCGAGGCCGGTGCCTAGTCCGAGGAAAAGCATCTTCCCTCCCTCATAGCTCCCCAGAGCTTGCAGGGCGGCATCGTTAATAATCTTGACGGGACAACCAAATGCAGCCTCGAAGTCGAACCCTACCCACCCAGGTCCGAGGTTGTGCGGTTCAGAAACCGGCTTGCCGCGCAGAACAGCGCCCGGATAGCCGATCGAGACCATGTCGTATTTCCAGTCCTTGACTGCCTTGCGGACCCCGGCTACCATCTCCTCCGGCGTCATGGACGGTCCAGAGTCAAACTCCCGCAGGTTCTTCTGCCCGGTGAGCAGAAACTTGACGTGATTCCCGCCCACATCCACGACTAGAACTTGATTGGGAGGCTTTTTCATAGGCAATCGTTTCTTTGGAGATTTCATAGTGCGGGAGAGTTCCAGAGAGTTGAATTCAACAGACCGTAGCGAGCATCTCGCTCTTGGACACGATGCGCTCCATCAGATCGTTCCAGGATTTGACGAACGATTTAGCCCCTTCGTCCAAAACGATATCTCCTTTTGGTATCATGGTTCACACTCCTACAATATTATTGGACCGCATCAAAATATGTCATCTGGCGGG
>TARA_R110001592_G_scaffold38315_1_pt1 | contig 21347 bp, 20 predicted proteins | sample TARA_R110001592 | Tara Oceans TARA_R110001592 (sample SAMEA4398387) | marine metagenome | biome: Polar Biome; feature: [SRF] surface water layer (ENVO:00010504); material: water (ENVO:00002006), including particulate matter (ENVO:01000060) such as... | depth 5 m | reverse complement strand
GATTTTTCTACCATGAGACGCATTATAAAAAATCTTCTAAGAGATTTAGGCTTTTCAAATGCAGATGAGGCTGATGATGGCAATACAGCTTTGCCAATGCTTCAAACTGGAAAGTATGATTTCTTAGTTACCGATTGGAATATGCCAGGTATGACAGGTATTGAATTATTACAGCATGTACGTGCTGATGATAATCTCAAAACATTACCTGTACTTATGGTAACTGCCGAGGCGAAACGAGACCAGATCGTCGCGGCTGCGCAAGCAGGCGTAAACGGATATGTTGTGAAACCTTTTACTGCAGCTGTCTTAAAAGAGAAAATTGAAAAAATCTTTGAACGTATCGATTCATAAGGCTAAATCATTCATGACTGATGTAAAGAAAGTGAGTGGTTTGTCTATGGAGTTTGAAGAGACATTAAAAGCGCAAGCTCATCAATTAAAAGATTTAGTTGATAGTGGAGATGTGACGGGTGCGCTTTCGATTATCTCTGATTTAAGTAAGACTCGAGATAATACTCTTTATCAAGAAATTGGTCGATTGACTCGCTCTCTTCATGAATCTATTCGAAATTTTCATATTGACTCGGCTAACTCAAACGAAGCTGATCCTACTTCAGTAGAAGATGCTTCTGACCGTTTGGCGTATGTCATCGATATGACTAACAAAGCGGCAAACAAAACACTAGATCTAGTTGAAGCTACCATGCCTTATGCGTCGGGAATCAGTAATGAAGCCCAGCAGTTAAAAGAGGATTGGAACAAACTTCAACGCAAAGAAATGAAACCTGAAGAGTTTAGAGTATTAACAGCAACAATGGGGATATTCCTAACTAGATTGTGCGATGACTCTGACAAGGTCAATGCTAATTTATCAGAAATCTTATTAGCGCAGGATTTTCAAGATCTAACTGGACAGGTAATCAAACGTGTAATGGGTTTGGTTAAAGATGTTGAGATAAGTTTAGTCGACATGGTCAGAATGGCGGGCAAAGTTGATCAATTGACTGGCACAGTACATAAATTAGAAAAACAAGAAACAGGTATTGAAGGTGAAGGCCCACAAATCCATGCTGATAAACGCGACGACTTAGTTACAGGGCAGGATGATGTGGATGATTTACTTTCTAGTCTAGGATTTTAAAGGGGCATAAACGATGGGGTTTGAGGATGATGAGATACTTCAAGACTTTCTTGTTGAGTCAGGCGAAATACTAGAGCTTCTTTCTGAGCAATTAGTAGAACTTGAAAATAATCCTGAAGATAAAGATTTGCTGAATGCCATTTTTCGCGGATTCCACACAGTTAAAGGTGGAGCAGGATTTCTTCAGTTAGATGCATTGGTGGGTTGCTGCCATATTGCTGAAAATGTCTTTGATATTTTACGTAACGGTAAGCGTAGCGTAGATGCTGATTTAATGGACGTTGTCTTGCGAGCTTTAGATGCCGTCAATGAAATGTTTGACGAAGTCCGTGATGGAAAAGAAGCCACGCCAGCTTCACCAGAATTACTAAATGATCTCCAGCGCTTTGCTAAACCAGTTGTTCCTAATGAAGAAAGCTCTTCTTCAGTTCCCGTTGAAACAGTGAATGAAGAAACGTCAGGCGGTGATATCACTGATGATGAGTTCGAACAGTTATTAGACGCATTGGATGGTGACGCCAAAGTTTCGCCAACATCTTCAAGTCAAGATTCAGAATCTAATGAAATAACAGACGATGAATTTGAAAATTTATTAGATGAACTCCATGGGTCAGGAAAACCAATCGCTGTGGCAGATAAAGCTGTATCTGGTGCTGGTTTAGATTCATCCTCTTCTGAAGCTGGTGATATTAGTGAAGAGGAATTTGAAAAGCTTCTTGATGATTTACATGGCGAAGGAAAGTTTAATGCAGACGGCGCTAAAAAAACATCAGATTCAAGTTCAAGCCCTAAAGCTACAAGCCCAGTTTCAGTCGGTGATGATGAGTTAATTACCGATGACGAATTTGAAAGTTTATTAGATGAGCTTCATGGCTCAGGTGGCTCGCCAACCATTGCAAAAACATCTGGTCAGGCGAAACCAACGCCTTCTCCGACACCAGCCAAGGTGCCAGCTACGCCTCCTAAAGCAGAAGTAAAAGTAGCGCCAAAACCAGCTCCAGTTGCGAAAGCAACTCCGACTAAGAAAAGTGATTCAATTGCTACTGAAACTACTGTCAGAGTAGATACAAAGCGTTTAGATGACATTATGAATATGGTGGGCGAACTGGTACTAGTTCGTAACCGTTTAAAGCGTTTGGGTGATGCTAGCCCTGATGAAGCAATGCAAAAAGCAGTATCTAATTTAGATGTCGTTACGGGTGACTTGCAATCAGCTGTTATGCAAACACGAATGCAACCTATTAAAAAGGTATTTGGTAGATTCCCTCGTGTTGTTAGAGATTTGGCTAGAACTCTGAAAAAAGAGGTTAACCTGATTTTAGTCGGTGAAGAAACTGACCTTGATAAAAACCTCGTAGAAGCATTGTCTGATCCATTAGTTCACTTGGTAAGAAATGCGGTGGATCATGGTATAGAAATGCCTGATGTTCGAATGTCAAAAGGCAAAGATCGAGTTGGTCAGGTTGTTCTTTCTGCACAGCAGGAAGGTGACCATATTATGCTTGCTATCGAAGATGATGGTGCAGGTATGGATGCAGATGTGCTGCGTGCCAAAGCGGTTGAAAAGGGACTTTATGATCAAGATGCAGCAGATCGTCTAAGCGACACTGAATGTTTTAATTTAATTTTTGCTCCAGGATTTTCAACCAAGACCGAGATATCAGATGTATCAGGTCGCGGTGTGGGTATGGATGTTGTAAAAACAAAAATCACCCAATTAAATGGTACGGTTAGCATTACTTCTGAACCAGGTAAAGGTTCTAAGTTATCTATTAAAGTTCCGCTTACTCTCGCTATTATGCCAACTTTAATGGTTAAACTCGGAAATCAATCATTTGCATTTCCACTGGTTAGTGTTGTTGAAATATTCCATTTGGATTTAAGACGAACTAACGTTGTTGATGGCCAAGAGTGCGTCGTCGTTAGAGATAATGTTTATCCATTATTTTATATAAAGCGTTGGTTGGTGAAAGGTTACACTGAAGATGCTGAATCAGCTCATGTCGTTATTGTATCTGTAGGGAATAAGCGAGTTGGCTTCATTGTCGATCAATTGGTTGGACAAGAAGAGGTTGTAATTAAACCCTTAGGCGACATGTTACACGGTACAGCGGGTATGGCCGGTGCAACGATTACAGGTGATGGTCGTATTGCTTTGATATTAGATATCCCTAGTTTACTAGATCGATATGCTTAAGGTTTAAGCGTTTAGTTCTGTCTATGCCAATATTCAGAACAGTATTCATCCAAATTCCTCATTCAGTTTCGATGGAGGCTGTGTTTTTAAGTGACTGTCTCTGTTTTAATCGTTGATGATTCAGGCTTTTTTCGAAAGCGTCTGCATGAAATTTTAAGTAGAGTTTCTGGTATTAAAGTTGTGGGTGCAGCTTCCAATGGAAAGGAAGCTCTGGAGCTAGCCAAAAAACTTCATCCTGATGTCATTACGATGGATTATGAAATGCCAATTATGGATGGATTAACAGCCGTCCGGCATATTATGTCTGAATGTCCCACACCAATCTTGATGTTCTCTTCGTTAACCTATGAAGGTGCCAGGGTAACGTTAGATGCTCTAGCTGCCGGAGCTGTCGATTTTCTCCCAAAAAACTTCGAAGATATAGCTCATGATTATGGGAAAATGCAGGAAGTTTTAAAAGAGCGAATTTTAACTATCGGCCAAAAAGCGAATGCAAGTAAAGGTTGTGAAACTAAGCTAGCTGATCCTTCAGGCTCAATAGCCCAAGCACCTACAAATATACTCCCAGAAGATACGCCAACCATTCGAACTAACTCTATAGATTCAAATAATTCACTTCAGCGTGGACAGCGGGTGAGAAAGAATGAATCAGTGTGCACAAACACTTATGCAAAAAGTTATACAGGGAAAAAGATTAAACATCCTGTAGACATCCTTTTAATAGGCGCTTCGACTGGTGGCCCTGTTGCCATACAAAAAGTTCTTGAGAGATTTCCAGCTAATTTTCCACTACCTATCTTAGTAGTTCAACATATGCCTGCAACTTTTACTCCCGCGTTTTCTGAAAGATTAAATACTCTTTGTGCTATTAAGGTTAAGCATGCAGAAGATGGGGATTTTCTTCAACCTGGAGTCGCTTTAATTGCTCCTGGTGCAAAGCAGTTAATAGTTGTTGGCTCAAGGCCACAAGTAAAAATTGTCGAAGGTGATGAGCGTTTAACCTTTAAACCTTCAGTTGATATAACATTTGGATCAGTAGCTAAAGCATTTCCTGGTAGGGCATTAGGTGTTGTTTTAACGGGAATGGGGGCAGATGGTAGAGAGGGTTGTAGAATGCTTAAACAAGGAGGGTCAACAATCTATACTCAGAGTCAAAAAACATGTGTTATATATGGAATGCCTATGGCTGTTGATAAAGCTGGTTACTCTGATGCATCTATTGATATCGAGTTGCTAGGTGAACAAATTTTACTTGGAGTAAGTTAATGGATTTACTCAGTATTTTTGGAGTTATTCTTGCCTTCTCAGCCATTTTAGGTGGTAACTATTTAGAAGGCGGACATGTTCAGTCACTATTTAATGGACCCGCAGCATTGATTGTAATTGGTGGAACAATTGCTGCAATTATGTTGCAAACGCCTTTCTCAATGCTGAAACGTGGCTTAGGAATGCTTAAGTGGGTTTTCGTACCACCTTATGTCTCATTAGATGATGGTATTGAAAAAGTAGTTTCATGGAGCATGAGAGCTAGAAAAGAAGGTTTATTAGGGCTTGAGGCAGCAGTTGAAAGTGAAGAAGAAGCTTTTGCAGAAAAAGGTTTGCAGCTATTGGTCGATGGCGCTGAACCTGAAGTAATTCGCAACGTACTTGAATTGGATCTTATTTCGAAAGAACGTTTTGATTTGGGTTCTGCCAAAATTTATGACGGCATGGGAGGCTATTCACCTACCATAGGTATCATTGGCGCCGTTATGGGCTTGATTCATGTGATGAGTAACTTGGCGGATCCGTCTTCATTAGGTTCAGGTATTGCGACGGCATTTGTTGCAACCATATATGGTGTAGCGTTTGCAAACTTATTTTTATTTCCTATTGGAGCAAAACTCAAAACACTTATTCAAAAGCAATCACAATATCGCGAAATGTTGATAGAAGGTTTAGTTGCTATCGCAGAAGGGGAAAATCCTCGCTCTATTGAAATGAAACTCCGTGGGTTTATTACCTAATGCGAAAGCAAGCAGAAGAAGAAGTTGATAATAAAGAGCGCTGGTTGGTTTCCTATGCTGACTTTATCACCTTATTGTTCGCTTTCTTTGTGGTTATGTATTCTATCTCTTCCGTTAATGAAGGTAAGTACAAAGTATTATCAGATAGTCTCGAAGGCGTTTTTAATACACCCCAAAAAGCTATTCTACCTATTCAGGTTGGAGATGTACCCGCTCGAGCTAAGTCTTATAGTGCGCCAGCTATTAATATTATGCCTGTAATCACTACACCTGATCCGCTCGAAGAAGAACAGAAAATTAGAGAGCTCCAAGAGCAGGAAAATTTAAATAAAATTGCAGGTGAATTTGAAGACAGCTTTAAAGATCTTATTTTTGAACAAAAGGTTAGCGTTCAAAAAAAAGATGACTGGATCGAAATTTCTTTAGATGACACTGTTGTCTTCAGTAGTGGTGGCGTTGAGCCGATAGACGAAGCTTTGCCAATTATTGAAAAAATAGCGCGCATTATGCAAGCTCATGATAATGCCATGTTGGTTGAAGGTCATACAGATAATATACCTATTAGAGGTGCCGTATTTCCATCTAATTGGGAGCTTTCCGCTGCAAGGGCTGCCTCAGTAGTTAGGTATCTTGCTTTAGAAGGTGTATCTCCAGGAAGGATGGGAGCAATGGGTTATGGTGAATTTCAGCCTGTTGTTCGTAACGATACACCTCAAGGGCGTCGTAAAAATCGCCGAGTCGTTTTGTTAGTATCTAAAAGTAACGATATTCGACAAAGTCTAATGCAATAATATTCCTCATAAGAACTTTTCTCATTTCATTTTATCTACTTATTAAATTGCATTTAAGTTTATCGACTTAGCATTCTTTTTTATTTAATTTTTCTAGTATTTCCTTCGTGGCATAGCATGTGCTTATAGAAACTAATATTAGAGTTTTTGTCGAATATTCGGCAAACTTCTTCCTTCGTTATACAGCTTTGTCCGGTTTTATATGTTTTGAAATTTAGCGTGTTAATTGTTTAAAGTTGATACGATGAAGTATCGTGATGTATTGAAATATCAGTCAGACAATATATGTGAAAAATTGTCAAAATAGGGGTGTTAAAGTGAGAATTTGGGGCGTAGCTAATCAAAAAGGTGGTGTTGGAAAAACAACCAGTGTTGTTTCTTTGGCTGGTTTGTTAGCTCAAGAAGGACACAGAGTTCTAGTGATGGACTTAGATCCACATGGTTCACTTACCAGTTATTTTAGATATGATCCGGATACAATTGAGCAAAGTGCGTTTGACTTGTTTATGCATCAGGGAAAGGTTCCAGACGGGTTACCAGAACAGCTTATTACTTCTACTTCTTGTGAAGGCTTAGACTTAATGCCTGCTTCTACCGCTTTAGCAACGCTCGAGCGGCGCATGGTTGGCGTAGAAGGAATGGGTTTAATTATATCAAAGACCTTAGCGATGCTATGGGATCAATATGATTATGTTTTAATTGATAATTCACCTTCTTTAGGTGTTTTAATGATTAACTCATTAGCGGCCAGTCAGCAGTTAATTGTTCCTGTACAAACTGAGTTTCTTGCCATAAAAGGCTTAGAACGAATGATGAATACTTTAGGGATGGTTATTAGATCTCAAAAAAGTAATTTGCGTCATTTAATATTACCCACAATGTTTGATCGAAGAACTCAGGCATCGATGCAAAGCTTAAGAACAATCAAGGGAACGTGGGGTGATGATGTTTGGAAATATGCTATTCCTATTGATACCAAATTCCGAGATGCAAGCATGAAGGGCCTCGTACCTTCAGCATATGATAATGATACTCACGGAGTTAGAGCCTATAAGAAATTGCTAGAAAACTTAAAAGAAATGACCGGTGCAAACTCATAAGCGCACCAAGTCATGGCTTCAAAAGATAATGATAGCAGGATGCAGAAAACAAAAACGGATTCCTTTAATCATGATTACTTGAATGATGTTTGCTTGATGGTGTTTGTCTGCGAAAAAGTCCTTAATGTTTTTCAAACTGTTCATTGGTTGTCAGGGCGTTTTGTAAAGGAGGTGGATCGTGAAGTTTGATGATAAACCTCAGAATAAAGATTCTAAGATAAAAACTATTTCACCTCAGTCTGCTATGGATGCGTACTTTGATGATATGTTTGGGTCTGTGGAAAATGATCCGTTAAAAAAACTTTCTGCAAACCAATTTTCAAGTGTTGAAGGACCGTCTTCTAAGGCTATGCAAGAAGCCTTAGAAGTTCAAGTCAACAATCTTGGACTTTCTAAGCTATCCGAAAACAGTGCCGCACAATCTCTTATTCCTAAACCTAAAAAACAAATCTTACACTTTAATGCGCCAAGCTTTGATGAGCCGGAAATGATTACGGGGAAGGTATCTCCATTAATTATCCCTGCTGCTTTTCCAAAGCTTGCTCCGTTTGAACCAAAAATAAAAACAGACGTTCTAATGCTGACGGATGATCAGCAGAGCTTGGCCCAAAAAACAAAGCTAGATGCAAAAACGGCATTATCAATATTAGAAAAACAAAAGTCGAAACTTTCAATTACACAGAGGCAACGTTTAGAAGAAAAGCTGAAGCTCTTGTCCAAAGCAAAGCAAGAAGAATCAGTGCTCGCAATTAGCAAAACGGTCACTAGCCAAATAAAGCCTGTGATTATTGAAAAGACTGTTATTGAAACTCAAGCTAAGAAAACTAATCTTGAAGCTATAAAAAATGTTCAGATTGCAGAGGTGGTGACGCCAACTATCTCAGAACAATCTATTAGTTTTGAACTAAAGCCGCAGAAAAATAGCCGTCCAGAATGGGCTAATGGCAGGTTTGAATGCTTAATATTTTCTGTGGCAGGGCTAAAATTAGCCGTTCCATTGATATCACTAGGTGCAATTTATAAGATTGAAAAAGATTTCATTCCTTTGGTTGGTAGGGCTAGTTGGTTTATAGGTATCTATCATCATTTGGAAAGAAACGTTCGGGTTATTGATACAGCTCAATTGGTTATGCCAGAAAGATGTTCTGAACAAGTAAGGTCTGGCTATAAGTTTATTATCCGTCTTGGAGGGAATGATTGGGGTATGGCATGTGATGCTGTGCATCAATCTATTCAGCTCTATCCAGATCAAGTTAAATGGCGAACAGAGCGAACAAAAAGAGCTTGGCTATTTGGAACTGTGATAGATCATATGTGCGCATTAATTGACGCCGATTCTTTAAGTTCTCTGCTTAATCAGCAAGCATCTGGCAATCCTAGGGTTTTTTCTGAATAAAGCTTTAATTTTCTGGCATAGATGCAACGATGCTCTATATTTATAGAATGTTGTGCAATGTTGTTGACTTAATTATAGTCTAGGCACGTGAGATTTTAAGAGAATGTAAAAGGGGTCAAATAAATGTCATCAAGTACTGGCCATAGTAGCCAAGCCACTGAAGATCCAGTTCTGCAAAATGTAACGTTTCGCCTGGCAGATGAAACGTATGGTATTAATGTTATGCAGATTCAGGAGGTCTTGAGATATACTGAGATTGCTCCAGTACCAGGTGCTCCAGATTATGTTCTGGGCATCATTAATCTTCGAGGTAATGTAGTCACAGTTATTGATACGCGAGCACGTTTTGGTTTACCAAGTGCCGATGTCACAGATCATTCACGTATTGTTGTTCTTGAAATCGATAGCCAGGTAATCGGGATTCTTGTCGACTCGGTTGCAGAAGTTGTTTATATCAAAAATTCAGAAATGGAAAGTGCGCCAAACGTAGGTAATGATGAAAGTGCACGTTTTATTCAAGGTGTTTGCAATAAAAATGGTGAGCTAATCATTTTAGTGGAATTCGAAAAAATGCTTTCTGAAGACGAATGGTCAGACATGGCATCATTTTAGCTTAGTAATAGTATGAAGATCTAAAGTCAGATATTTGACACTTTCTGACTTTGGTCACAAACTATTGCAGCTTTCTCGGAGTTTTCTTATGTCACTAGAACTTGTTCCCCTTATATCTGCTTTTCTCGTCAGTTTATTAGCAGTCTATGCATTGGTGATCAAACGTTCTATCACCTCATCAGAGCGCAGCTTGAGTGACTTAGTCGATAATATGGCTGAAGAAGTACAAGGCATGAGTAAAAGTGCTATCGGTGTTGGTAGGAAAGTATTAGAGCTAGAAAAACATATATCTGTGTTAGAAGCTAAAATAGAAGAAATGCAGAAAAATGATCCTGCCAAGGTATCTTATTCTGAAGCTGCTCGTTTAGTAGAATTAGGCGCAGGTATTGAAGATTTGATGAATACCTGCGGCATATCAAGACCAGAAGCTGAATTGGTACGTGCTCTTACAGAAAATAAACATATCGATATACCTACACTCACTACGAACTCTTAGAGATCATCTCTTCCTAAGGTATTAAGCAACTTTAGAGTAAGTGATTCTTAAATCTTCATTTATTTTATAAATTTCTCTAGTCTTAACTTTTGGTTCTGGCTGTATTTTATGTTCTTCTGCTGGCTTCAGACCTGATTTTAGGGTTCTATCAATATAAGCATCTAAATTCTGCATAGCCTGTTCATCTATATCAATAAATTTAAGTTCCATAATGAATTGATCTTTTGATAAACGACGTGCAAATATCACTCTACAGTTTGCTTGAATATTCTGATCAAGAGTAAAACAAATAGAAAATGAAATAGGATCTTTAGGGTCAATACTCGTTTTGTTCGGCATAAGCTTGTGCAAGGCTTCAGTATTACAGCTTAATGTTATACCGTCTCGAGAAATTCGGTTTAAAAAGCATATGGTATTTTCTGTACCTGTTTTAACTTTTACGGCAATATTTTTAGATTGATTCGTCGTTACGTGAGTGTGATAAATTAATTGTCTTTTCATGGTCATACCTTTTCTATCGCTTAATTAGAGAGGAGTCTGTTCAATATCAAATTTTTGAAGAACTGTTTTTCAGATCAATCGGATAAATGAAAAGAAACGTAAAATCTCCTATCTTTTAAATGTAACTGCGATACTTTTTTTAACAAGCCGATCTATGTTTCAATTTGCAAGCTTATGCAACCTTGAGAACGACGTATCAAAAAAAATGAGAATTAGGGCATGTTTTTATAATTTTTTTAGGTGAAAAAAAGTCGTAGTTGAGAAAAAACGCAAAGACCATGACGGTGTTTTTAAGAGGAAAACCGCCATGAACAAAGGTTTATTAATCAGTAATGTTAGTATTCTGCATTATGATAAATATTTTGAACATCATCTAAATCATTTAACATTGAAAGAAAAATTTCGAATGTTTCTGCATCTTCAGGACTGATTGGATTACTTGATTGTGGAATGAATTGAATTTCGTCTATTTCAAAGTCGACTTCTTTTTCAGGACGTCCAGCGACTTCTTTTCCAAATACTTCGTTAAGAGCTTGCTTGGCTTTGAAATAATCGGTGTGTGGTGCAAAAATTGAAATTTTACCGTCTTCATTTTCAATATCAGTTACGTCAACATCTGCTTCCATTAATGCTTCAAGAACTTCATCTTCATCATCATGCTTGAAAACAAGTATGACGCTATGGTCAAACATGTGACTAACGCTACCCTGAGTACCAATTTTACACTTTGTTTTGGTAAAGCATGAGCGAACATCACCGAACGTTCTATTAGGATTGTCGGTTAAACAGTCTACAATCACCATGCTGTTTCCTGGTCCAAAACCTTCATATCGCGCAATTGAAAAGTCTTCACCCGCACCACCTTTGGCCTTTTCTAATGCTTTTTCTATAACATGACTAGGGACTTGGTCTTTCTTTGCTCGGTCAATCATACTTCTTAATGACAGGTTACCATCAGGATCTATGCCGCCAGATTTAGCACAAACGTAAATTTCTCGGCCGTACTTACTATAGACTTTCGCTTTTGCGTCAGATGTTTTTGCCATTGACTCTTTACGGTTTTGGTAGGCTCTGCCCATTATCTTGCTTCCAGACTAAAAAATGAAATACTACCGGTATCTGCTGATTGAATAAAGTAGCTAGGTAACGAAACTGCTATCTAAAGTGTAAAACTTGGATTTGTGTCATGAAGATTATATAAAAAGTAAAAAAAAACCGCTGATGCGGTTTTTTAGTAAACTTTAGCTTGGTCAAATTAACCTATGCTGAAAAGTTCACCTAATTTAGTTGCTAGCATCATGTCGCCTTCTGCACGAAGTTGACCTGCCATAAATGCTTGCATACCGTCAGTTTCGCCACTAACGATACCGTTAAGTGTTTCAGTGTTCATGATCAGCGTTACTGAAGGATCATCGTGGTCACCAGCAGCTAGTTCACATTTGCCGTCGCTAATTGTTAGGCTGTAATTTGCATCGTCTTCGATGTTGAATTGGAAGACCAAATCGATGCCGTTAGCAGCGTCAGCGTTGAAGTTTGCTTTTAATGTCTCGAAAGTAGAAGCTACAGACATGAGATTACCCTTTTTATGTATCAATTATCGCCGGCTACAAATTCAAAATATAGCTGGCATGGATGTGAAGGAGAATTGTTTTCACGGATGAAGATTAGTGACAAAAAAAAAGCTTGTCAACTCCAAAGCGAACGCTTGTTTGAAATTTTCTGAGCGTTCAATCTTGTAATGCCATAAAATGGCCGCACTTATAACATTCAATTATTGAACTACGTATCGAAAGGTATGTTTTATAGAGGTAACAAAGTGGAATTTCTGACCGAATATGGCGTGTTTTTTGCTGAAACTGTCACGATTGTCATTGCAATTCTCATTGTGATTGCAGCCGCAGGCAGTGCGGCTATGAAAAATAAGAAACCAGAACAAAAAGAAATGCTCGTTGATAAATTGAATGACAAGCTAAAGGATATTAAAGATTCTTTAGAGTCTACATTGTTGGATAAAGAGCAATTGAAGGCACAAAAAAAATCTTTAAAAGAAAAAGAGAAACAAAAAAAGAAATCTAAAACAGCTCCAGAAGAAATTAAAAGTCGCGTCTTTGTGTTGAATTTTAATGGTGATATTAAGGCGAGTGATGTTGATTGTTTCAGAGAGTCTGTGACCGCTGTTCTTCTAATAGCAAATCCTGAGAAAGACGAGATTGTCGTAAAGTTAGAAAGCCCTGGTGGAATGGTTCATTCTTATGGTCTGGCAGCCGCGCAGTTAGATCGTATTAAAAAGAAAGGTCTTAAATTAACTGCTTGCGTGGATAAAGTGGCGGCCAGTGGCGGCTATATGATGGCTTGTGTGGCGGATAAAATTGTTGCATCGCCTTTTGCTATTATGGGTTCCATTGGCGTAGTTGCACAGCTTCCAAACTTTAGTAAAATTCTTAAGAAAAATGATATCGATTATGAAATTTTAACCGCAGGGAAGTACAAACGTACTTTAACCATGTTTGGTGAAAATACGGAAGAAGGCCGAGAAAAATTTATGGCTGATCTTGAAGATACTCATGAGCTATTCAAAAGCTATGTTGCTGAACGTCGACCTTCAGTAGATATCGATAATGTTGCTAATGGCGATATATGGTTTGGTACAAGAGCACTAGAAGTATCTCTTGTTGATGAGTTAAAGACATCTGATGAATATATAACGGAAGCCTGTGAAAGAGCTGATGTATTTACGGTCGAATTTAAAGATAAAAAACACCTAATGGATAAGCTTGGCATCGCAATATCAGCAGGCATTGAAAAATCTGTGAGTAAAGTGCTAGCTGAATTAAATATTACTCGCGGTATGCAATAGTTTAATTATTCAGTTTTTCAAAATAGTGTGTGGGTTAATGTTTAGCCCACACACTTTCATAAAATGCAGCAAATAAAATTAAGCTGCCGCCAATAATTGTCGTCAACTCAAGTTTTTCATTTAGAAGTAGAAATGCAAAAACAGACGCATATACGACCTGCAAACTCACGATCATAGACACCGTTTTAGCTGAAGCATGTTTTAAAGCAAATGTTTTCTGAGTATGTGGAATGGCAGTAAAAATGCTGCCTAATAATATGATTAATAACCAGTTTTCGTCTGAGATGTCGCCAACATTAATGCTGATGAAGGGAAGTAAAACGGCGGCACTTATAAATGAGTGATAAGTCATAATGGTGAATGCAGAAATATGTTGTGATAGGTATTTTGATACCAATATATTTCGGATAGAAACAGCAAGAGCAGATAGTAGGCCAAACGTAATTCCAGCTGTTATGTCGTTATTTAATGACAGGCTAGGCACCATAAAAAATACCCCCACTATTACCAATAAAGCCATTAACACATCAACCGCATGTAGTTTAGTGTCTTTAATTAATGGTTCTAGGAATACTGTCATCACGGGAAAGGTGAACATAGAAATTATGCCTACTGCGACGCTTGAAAGTTGCATTGCTTGAAAGTAGGCAGTCCAATGGACTGTAAATAAAAGGCTGCAAAAGACTAAAAGAATAAGTTTCTTTAAATTTTTAACTATAAGGCCCTGTTTAAATAGTAGAGCAATACCTCCCACAACAATGCCACAGACCAAGGTTCTAAAAGCGATGATATCCACGGCACTGTAAGGTATGATTTTTGAGAAAAGTGCAGTGCCACCAAACAAGAGGGCAGCGATATGTAGATGGAGGATATATTTACTTTCGTGAGTCTTACTTTCAAAAGAGGCGCTCACGCCAATTCTTCCCAGTTTTTATCTTCTTCGCAAACGTAGAACCATTGTTGATTGTCTTTAATGAAGTAGCTCAATTCTTCAATCCTTTCAGCTTTGCCAGCTATTTTAAATCGCGCAACAAATTCAACCCAGCCAACACTATCAATTGCTAATCCTGCTTTACACTTTTTAACTTTAAGACCTAGCCATTTTGTATTTGGGTCAAAATCGATATTGGTAGGGCGCTTATCTAAATGCCAGGAATTTATAAGATAGGTTTTATTTTCGGTAACAAAGGCGCAGTACCTTGAACGCATTAACTGTTCTGCAGTGGCAGGTTTGTCTTTAGATGTTAAAAAAGGCTCACAGCACGCAGAGTATTTTATATCGCTACCACAAGGGCAAGAATGATCTCTTGGCATTAGTCTCTTCTTAGTTTGTCACTGATAGCTATGGGGCTAGGGAAATGGAAAATTACGATATAAGAGTTAAAAATAAAGGTAAGAATTGCGGTAGCTTGAATTAGATGAGATGCCTCATTGCCGATTAAAGCAGAAGCCGTTGCTAAATAGGCTATTAGCAAAGAAAATTCACTAATTTGGCCTAAGCGGAAACCGACTTCCCAAGCCATATCGTTAGGTTCTTTATTTAGTCTTAATAAACCTCTAAATATTATAGGCTTTAGTGCAATCATGCATGCAGCAAGTAATAAGGACGGCAATATTACATCAGCCAATAGACCAAGATTAAAAGAAGCGCCAAGGCTAAAGAAAAATAGGACTAAGAAGAAGTCTCGTAGAGGTTTTAACTGCATAGCTATATATTGAGAAATAGGACTTGTCGCAATACTGATTCCAGCGACAAAGGCACCAATTTCTTCAGATAAACCAATGGCATGTGCCAGCTCTGAAACGCCGAGACACCACCCAATAGTCAGTAAAAAAATGTATTCGCTAAACTTATCGAATTTTTGAATTAATTTAAAAATAATGTGCTTTACGAAAAAGAACACACCAAATACAAATAGAGGAAGGGTAAGCAGTGTTTTTACAAATGCAATGACACTATTGTGCTCTTGACTGTTGGCTGGGTCATGTCCGCCCAAAACCAATAAAACAATAATGGCGATTAAATCTTGAAGTAGTAGTAAACCAACCACCAGCTCACCGGTATGTTTATGATGAAGAACGGTTGTTGGAAGCAGCTTAATACCAATGATGGTGCTAGAAAACATCATGGCACAGCCGATTATTAAGGACTCAATCAAGGTGTATCCAAAAGCTTGCCCTATTAAAAAGCCAATTAAAGCAAATAAAATAGAGCTAACAATAGCTACCACTGTTGCTTTTCTAAGCATATGCATGAGGCTGCTTGGTTGCATATCCAGACCAAGCAAAAAAAGTAAGAAGATTATGCCTATTTCTGCAATTTCTGATAATAGTCTGGCATCTGAGACATAATTTAAGCCAAAAGGTCCGATCAACGCGCCAAGTGCAATATAGGCAAGAATAATAGGCTGGCGAGTAAATAAAACAATAGATGCCAGGACTGCAGCACCAGAGAAAATTAAAAAGAATGAATTGACAATAGATGTGCTATCCATAGTTCGCTATTTAACTTTAATGAGAGGGATTGGGTTAAACAGGTTTTTGATTTATCTTACTGCCTGTTATTATGCTCAACTTTAGCATTGAATAAGCCTAGTTGACTAACTAAAGCATAAAACATTTACATGAGTCGTATTTCAACTAACATTAAACAATGTCTTCTATTCATATTCCTTTTTGCGAGAGCAACATGAAAAAACACGCAGCATATAAAGTGTTTCTGCTATGTAGCTTTTTGCTCTTTTGCCCCGCTTTATATGCTAATTCTGCAATTAACTCTGTTAATGGACACTTTCCCAATACCAATGAAGTGCTCTTAAATCATGATGTGGTTGTGAATTTAGGTAAAGAAGTATATTACATTGAAGATACGCATAATGAGTTTTCACTTGAAAGTATTCTCAAATTAAATAATTCATCTTGGCTTCAAAGTAAGGTCTCAATCCCTAATTTTGGTTATACAGATTCTTCTTATTGGTTTCGAGTTAACTTAAATCCAACTCAATACAGTTTAGATAAAATCCTAGCAATCCAGTATGCACTATTGGATTACATTGAGTTATTTGTAGTAGAAGATGGCCTAGTTACCAAGACCTTTCTAACTGGCGATACCTTTCCTTTCTCTCAGCGGCCGATAAGACATAGAGATTTCTTATTTCCTTTGAAATTTGAAGCAAATAAAAGTCTGTCTATTTATTTAAAAGTGAAAACTCAAGGTTCATTGCAGGTACCTCTTGAAATCTGGGAAGCAGATGAATTTATTTGGCAGGATCAAGATGAGCAGTTAATAAAAGCTATCTATTATGGGATGCTGCTTGTTCTTGTTGTTTATAATTTGTTCTTGTTTCTTTCTATTCGTGAACGTTCATACCTCTATTATGGTGGTTTGGTCGTCTCTGTGTTGACTTTAATGTCCGGTGCTTACGGATTTTTATATCAACATATCTTCCCGACGTCTCCCTATATACATAAATTAAGTATGCTTATCGCCGTGCCTAGCGTGATGTTATTTGCTGGCCTATTTTCGAGTTATTTTTTGAGTTTGCCAAAAGTTGCTCCGCGAGTATATAAGTTAGTTTTATTTTTCAATGTGTTATTTGCATTGTCAGTAGTAGGAGCATTCTTTCTTCCATATGATATTTCAACTCGGATATCAGTGTTTCTAGCCATACCAAGTAGTCTTGTTATCATGTTTGCTGGCCCTTATGCATGGTACAAAGGTCAAGCATCGGCTCGTTTTTTTACCTATGCTTGGGCATTCTTGATTACAGGTATTGTTGTTTCTGCCTCAAGTAAATTTGGTTTTCTTCCTAGAAATAGTTTTACAGAACACGCTTTAAGTTGGGGGTCGGCAATTGAAGCCTTGCTTCTGAGCTTTGCTCTGGCCGATCGTTTCAATAGAGAACGACAAGATAAAATTAAAGCTCAGCAAGCTCAGTTAGATGAAGAAATACAACGTAAAACGGCTGAGGAAAAACTATATACACAAGCAACGCATGAAAGCTTGGATGGTTTTCCAAATTCGGTTTTATTTCAGCAAGTGCTTTACCGTTTACTTTATGTAGATCTTGAAAGTTCTTCACAATTTTCTCTATTTTATATTCACTTGGGTGGTATACAGGAAATTAGCAAAACCTTAGGGCACGCGAATGCCGATATAGTTTTAGGCTTGTTCTCTAAGCGTTTGCTTAGATTAGATAAATGTTATGAGAAAGCTGAATTAATAGAAGCGACGGAGCAAAATGAATTTTATTTCGCGCATATTGAAAAAGGCTTATTTGCTCATGTTATCGCGAATACTGAATTAAATGCAGCCGTTGGCTATGCACATGAACTTATGATGCTCTTAGCTGAACCAATTGAATATAAAGGTATGAAGCTTGATTTAGGTTTGTCTGTGGGAATAGCTAGTTGCCCAATTCATGGAAAAGATATTGATACGCTGACACGCCATGCAAGAGTGGCAATTGATAGTGCCGATAATGCGAACAGTCAAATTGGTATTTATTCATCTGATATCAACCCATATACCGAACGCCGTTTAGTACTAATGGGAGAGTTGAAGAAGGCAATAGACAATGACACCTTAGCCTTACATTATCAGCCAATAATATCGTGCTCTAATGGTGATATAGTTGGCGCTGAAGCGCTCCTTAGGTGGAATCACGATAGTTTGGGTTTTATTCCGCCTGATGAGTTTATTTGTAGCGCAGAGCAAACAGGAATAATGCGTTATCTAACTCGCTGGGTATTTAATAGAGCTTTTCGAGATCATGCTACCCGTAGAAAACAGTTTGGTGCTTCAACCATCTCCGTAAATATATCTTCAATCAATTTACATGAACCAGATTTTGAAGAATGCATTATTGATTTACTCGAAAAATACAAAATTCCCCCTGAAGAGCTCATCTTAGAGGTGACAGAAACCTCAGTCATGAAAGACCCAGAATATGCTATTTCAGCTTTAAAAAGCTTATCAAATCGCTCAATAAAATTAGCGATTGATGATTTTGGTACTGGCTACTCTTCCTTAACCTATATACAGCGATTACCGCTTTATGAAGTTAAGATTGACCGATCTTTTATTAAAGAAATGGATAAGGTTTCGGGAGATCAAGTCATTGTAAAAACAACCCTTAGCCTATCTAAAGATTTAGGTTATAAGGTTGTGGCAGAAGGTATAGAAAACCAAGCGGCGCTTAATTCCTTAAGGGGAATGGGTTGTGACTTTGCTCAGGGATATCATATTGCTCGGCCAATGGCGATAGAGGCGTTAATACAATGGCAAGATGATATGAAGAATGACGAACTCTTCACAGAACTTAAAAGCTCATAGTAAAAGCATTACAATTGTTTAAAAACATTACTGGCAGAAATGCATTTGTGTTAACCTTTTCGCTTCTTCACAAACGTTGTTTGTCGTAATTTCATGTCTAAAGAAAAGAAACCTCTAGTCGATATCAAATCGATCAAAAAAAACACACTATCGGTATTTAAAGGTGCAGGTGAGTTTGCCTATAGTAGTGTCGCGCTGCCTAAAGCATTTATGCCGATTGTTCGCATATTGATGTCTGAAAGATTAATAGAACAAGAAGAGCTTTCTAATGAACTCGATAGCTTGTTTGAACAGCTATATCTCCATCCGGTTTCCTCTCATTCTAAAGCCTTAACAGATTACCTAAGAAAATCACGATTTATTCCAAATGAAGAATCGACTGAAAACTTGATAGGTTATTTGGTAAAGCAAGCTGTTTTAAGAAGCCCGGTTGATATTCCAGAAGTCGTTGTAGAAGAATTTTGGGGTTTCTTTCAAGAGCTTATCGAGTCACCTGAACTTAAAGGTGTGTTCGAGCTTAATCTGGATATCGTTCGCTCAATTCTGAAAGCGTATGAACCACTGCTTGTTGAAATCATTAATAGCATTAAACATATACGTAAAATAAACCAAAAGACGCTAGCAGATATTATTATCAAGCTTCAGGTTTTACGTGGTGATATATTAATTCTGAAGCGACAAATAAAAGCGATTCGCTATATTAAGCCCTTCCTGCAGACTGACCCAAAAGACTTTAAAGGGCAGGCTGAAATCGTAGCTAAAATGGTCAAAGAGTTCGGTCCTTTATTTATAAAAATGGCGCAAGTTGCAGCAGCCAATTCAGACTTCTTACCTGATGAAATATCCAAAGAATTAAAAGTATTCCAAGAAGATGTAGACCCGATGTCGGCTAACGAAGTCTATCAGGCCTTCGTAGAAGATTACGGACAAAAGCCCGAGAGTCGATATTTTGGTTTTGAAGTCAATAATCCCATTAAATCGGGTTCAATTGGTTCAGTGTTTGTCGCTAAAAAGCCCATCAAGCAGGGTAATGAAGAAGTATTAGTGCCTATTGTTGTTAAAGTCGCCAGGCATAACCTCGAAAGAGAGTTTGCCATGGGTTCTCTTGCTATCGAGTTAATGTTGATAAGTAGTCAGTATTGGGCGCCACATTCCAAGTTGCGACCTTTTTTAGCGGCAATGTCTGAACAAATAAAAGAGTTCACCAAAGGTTTTGAACAAGAGCTAGATTTCAAGCATGAAGCAGAAGTTCAGTCGCGCTTCTATCATAGAGCATTATCATCGCCTGTTTGGTTTGTGCCGGGTTTATACGCTGGAACAGCTCGAATATTGGAAATGGAATACTTACAAGACGCAATGGCTATTAATCATGCAATTGATAGTTATAAAGGGCGCAAAAAGAAACGTTTTCAGCGAAAACTAGCCGAGAATTTCTTATACACCATGCTTGAGCATATGTTGATTTATCAAGAATTTCACGGCGACCTTCATCCTGGAAATGTGATGGTTGATTTAGATGCCAGGCTATTTTTAATTGACTGGGGTAACGCCGTCGATATGCGTGGGAAATGGTCCATATTAGGTCGATATCTTACTTCTGTGATAAGTGGTGATATCGATACGCTAACGCTTACCTTGATACAAATGAGCACAGATCAAAAACATAATTTAGAGCGATATAAAGAAATTAGAGACGCGCTTGAAGAAACGCTAGATAAAAAAGCGGTCACGCCTTTAGGAAAAGATTTTGCGATACGTTTATATAAAGAGGGCCCAGAAGGGCTTCGACAAAGATTGCAAACTGCTATTCACCTTATGACGAACACTTATCAGTTAGATATGACGATCAAAAGTGACTACCTGCATTTATCACGTTCATTATTTGCCATGGTGGGCACCTATAACAACTTATATAAAAATATTTCAGGTTGGACGATGGCCAAAGATCTTGTGACTGATTTGGCCGTATTTCCTTTTCGTTATACATACAATCGAATTATGAGTCCGAATATAGATTATCTTGAGCCAAGCTTTGCTAAGGGTGAAGACTTATCTATTAAAACAATTGAAAAAATTCAGACACTCCCTAAATAATGGACTCTAGTCAATGAATACCTTGAGCTGCCTTTTTCAAGACAAAAATATCTACGCAATCCACAAACCGCACTCAGTGCCATTTCATTCATTGGATGAGTCTATTCAAAAAGATAAAGAACTTGTTCATGTCGAAGGCATCGTTAGCTTGGCAAAAAAATTTTTAAATGATGACGATATTTATCCAGTGCATCGTTTAGATAGAATGACCTCAGGCTTAATGATTTTTGCTCGTTCTCGTGAAGCAAATAGTCAGCTGAGTAAGTTGTTTCTAGAAAAGCGAATCGAAAAATACTATCTTGCTCTATCTGAAATGAAGCCCAAGAAAAAACAGGGCACTGTCATGGGTGATATGGCAAAAGGTCGTTCTGGTAGCTACTTGCTAAAACGTTCGAATGAGAACCCAGCGATAACACGCTTTTTTACCAAAAAAATTGCAATCAATTCTGGTGATGCTTGGTTTTATGTCTTGAAGCCAGAAACAGGTAAAACCCACCAATTACGTGTTGCCTTAAAGTCACTGGGGAGCCCAATTATCGGAGATTCACGTTACTCCGGTAAACCAGCAAGTAGAGGGTATCTTCATGCTTATAAAATTCGTTTTGAGTTGTTAGGTCAGCGCTACGAAATAATAGATCCGCACTTTAAAGATGAAGCCTTCGATTTAGATCAATTTACGTCTTCAATCACAAATCAAGAGCCATCAAATGACTTTCTTCAGAATATTCTTAAGCCAGAATTACTTTCTTGGCCTAAACCTAGCTTTATACTGCCTCGATTTTAGTCATAAGTGCGCCCCTAAAATTCATGCAGCTAAC
>TARA_R110001592_G_scaffold119760_4_pt1 | contig 21354 bp, 8 predicted proteins | sample TARA_R110001592 | Tara Oceans TARA_R110001592 (sample SAMEA4398387) | marine metagenome | biome: Polar Biome; feature: [SRF] surface water layer (ENVO:00010504); material: water (ENVO:00002006), including particulate matter (ENVO:01000060) such as... | depth 5 m | reverse complement strand
CAGTCGAGGTCACCAATAAAACCAGCACTTTACAACGTTTTTGTAAATGCTGGTTTTTTCATTTGCCCACAATTTGCCCACTTTTCTGTATTTAAAGTCATTTAAAATAGTTTGTTTTGAAATGGAACTTCTTTTATAATACTAGGAATATTCGTATTTATTCTATTCGAAAACAAATTTTGTGAGACAGGATAGGCAACTAATTCTTGTTTGGTAAAAGTGTTTAATAATTCTTTTATATTTTTTTCTTCTGCTTCATTTAACCAATCCCAATAATTTAAGGTATCTAAAATTAAAGGCATTCTATAGCTACCCAGTTTATTATGAATTTCCTTAAACATAGTATTTGCTCCTGTAGTTATTATAGAAGCTGATAAAATTGGTGCTTAAGGAAGATACCATCAATAATAGAATACACTCCTGGAAAAGCTATTAAATAGTCGTTTTATACTTTATATTAATAAGCTGTTTTCTTCTTTTCACAGATAATAGAATGATTCAAATAAACCATTTAAAAATATTAAACAGCGTTACCATCGTAAAAATTCCTACAATAACTTGTTAGCTATAGATAATAAAATAAACTCTTAATAACTTGATTAACAAACCATATATACGTTTACAAATCTTTTTATATGGATATTTAAACCTGTATTTAATTAATCTAGTTATAAAGGAATAGAAAAAATACTACTTTCGTTCATTAGTCCAATTGTATTTTCTACTTCTATTTTAAATTTATAATAAATAATATTATTTTCATCATCTAATTCATCCAATATATTTACATAATTAAAAGTAATTATAGAATCATTTGATTCAATAGTATCTAAAAGTTCCCAATTATTAAATTCATTTAATATATAAATAAAATACTTTCCTTTATAACAACACTTGTCCCATGTTAGCTCAATATTACTTAATGGTGTAAATGTTTGCCTTGTAGGTTCCAAAAATGGTTTTGTAGGTTGATTGGTATCTATAATATTAGTTACAATAGTTTTGGACGATTTTGATTTAACAAATTCAATTTTATTAACAAACTCATACAGGTTTGTTTGAGTGTTCAATTTTTCTACTTTATATTCAATTTTTCTAACTGCTATTAAATTATAGTAGATTGGTTCTCCATAAGGTATCTGATCTAAGTCAGAAAAGTTGTCTTCTATAAAAAAGGAAAACCCAGATGTATCAATATCTGATAATTCAATTTCTACTACCGGCTCAACATCTCTAGGATTTAATGCAACAGCACTATTTTTTAGTCTATAAATTTGAATTTTATTTATATTTTGACTTTTAGTTATTTTATTTATTTCAAATAAGACACTTGACTTAAAGTCATTTTCATAAGTAGGTAGTTTTATTGTTAAATTTTTAATTACTAAAGGATTTGGTGGAGTTGTATTAATCAATTGAACTGGACCGAGGAAATCACTTGATTCACCAAACTTCAATGCTTTATTCATCTCTCTTACTGAATAAACATAAGCCGTATTTATATCCATATTTCCATCCAAAGTAAAATCTGTAAATAAAATTTCCTTATCAGAAATTATTTTAGCCATTGGTGCCATATCAAATTCATCCTTATTTTCTATTGGATGTAAAACTTTACCATTTTTATCTCTTAGATTTTGTTTCTTTGGTAATGGAACATATGCACCATCATTAATAAATTCAGTGATTATTGGATGTTCGGTTAATGGTAACATGCAATTTGATATAACACTTTTAAGATTTTCTTTCCATTCTGAAGACCCAAATGTTAAGGATAAATTTAATCCAAAAACATTATAACCTTTAGCATCTAAATTATCATTATCTGGTTTTGGAAAATGAAAATCTTTATCTTTAATATCTTTAAAAACTTTAAAATCATCGTTTTCTGTTTCTAACATTAAAAGGCTTTGCCATCTATCTACAAAATTGACATCTTCTGTTATTGGTGTCAGTTTTGGTAAAATATCATTTAAAATAGTTTCTCTTTTGTATAATACTGAAAGAATTCTGTTAATGTCTATTCTAAAAAATACTACTCCCCAAGGTTTTGCCTTAAATTTTGTTTTAAAAGAATACTGTGCTTTTCCATAGAAGTTTGGTGGTGTTGCGAATAATGGGCCTGACGGAGGCATTGGTATTTCTAACTTTATAATCTCATTACCAAAAAGAATAGCAGGAACACCTACTGGTGAAGAATATGGAATGGAGTTGTTATCTAAAACATCATAATCTATAGTTTGTAATCCTATTAATGTTTTTTGTTCTCCTTTTCCTGTTTCTGGAAGAATTGTTGTTTCGTTAAATAAAGCAGCATTATCAGATCGTAAATAAACTTTGTAAGACGGATAATAATTAACAGATACGTTTGACCCTATTTTAATCTCTGGAGTAATATTAGCAATCTGTATTCTTTTATCTTGATAATTTATTGAGTCATCAGAATTTATTTTATTGACTTTATTTGAATAACTTAAATCACTTGCGATTAATATAAGCTTTTGAGGAGGAATAGCTCCAACATTTTGTATTTCATCAATCTTTAATACTTTTCTTCCTTTTGTTCCTGTTGAATCATTAATAGCATGAATTCGAATAGTTCCCTTATACCAATCAACAGATGATGTATTTGAATTATTATCTGGAGAAATAAATTGAGGATGATGATCTAAAACTATATTGTTAAATTCAATCTTATAATAAGCAAACTCTTTTATCACGTCATTATTAGCTTTATCTTTAACTCTATTATTATCCTTATCAACCATGTACTCTATCATTGGATGATGACTTATTTTACAGTCATCCCAAAGCCCTCTAACTTTTATATCATTAGGGTTCTGTCCATTTTCATCTAAATAAGTTTCTGTTTTTACAGAAAAATCATTATTTATTAATTCAATTTCAAAAGACAGTTGATTATCATTTGGTGTTACTTTATCCTTCCAACTAATTGAATTAGAAAAATTTTCTACTATTAAAAACGCATCATGCTCTGAAATTTCTGGAGCTTTATATCCTTGTGTTAATTGATAACCATTATTTCCATTATTCAGGTTAGCTACTCTTTCTTCGTTTTTCTTAATCTTAATGGTCGGATATGTGCCATCATTATTGACAGTGATTATTTCCATTATTTCATATTGCTCAGAAGCGTAAGAAAATAAACTTCCAACATAATTGGAATAATCATTAATATCAATTTTAGGTATAAGGATTTCGCCTGTACTGTAATATTCAAAATTCTTTGTTTCAATAAAACAAAATCTATAATCAATATCATCGTAAACATTATTTACACCTCCAATTATATTATCAGGAAATTTTTTACTGTGAAATATTCTGATTTTATCTCCCCAAGAATAATTTTTTTCTTGTACATGATTATAATCAAAGATTAATCTCACTAGTGTTTTATCACCATTTATGTTTTCCAACCAATCTTGTTCATCTTTTGTAGTCAACATTGGCAATCCTTCTTCTTGTATTAAATGTACATTAATATTCGAAGGAGGCATTAGGGTATTCTCTACTTTAAATTTTGTTTCATCGGTTTGTTCTTCATTGGATAATTCATTTGTTCTATAAAAAATGTTTATAGGGTATGCAACATAAAAATTATATCCTTCTTGATCTATAGCGTGAATATAATTTGGTTTGTCACTTTCTTCATTAAATAATGCCAAAGCATTTTCTTTATAAGTACCAGAACTCTCTAAAAAAGTATTTTCATGTAAGAGATCTGGTTTTATCCAAGGTGTATTTTCGACTATATCATTATCATCATCTGCTGTGACTTTATTTTTAAATCCTAAAAAAACAGGGTTTGAAAATTCACTAGACTCAAACTCTAGGTTTGGATTAAAAAACGAATTACTTATTGAAAAATCTGTTTCTAGCTCTGTTTTTAGATTGACATATCTAGTATTCATTTTAAACGCATACCCTTCTTTATCAGTAATTGATAAAGGCTCAGAAGTAGCATTATCAATTTTCAACCCATAAGTAACTGGAAGCATTTTTAATTTTTGAGGCAACCTTTCATCTTCTATTCCTGTTGGTAAGCTAAAATAAATATGCTGAGTTACAAGTTCTTCACTATAATCTTCAGGGTTTTTAATTGTTTCGTACTCTGCAAAATAAATAAATTGCTTATTTTCATTCACTTCATTATCAATAAAACCTAATCCAAGCATTCTTGCATTATGATAATCAAGTGAAGCTAATTGGGTGAAATCTAAGTAACTAACCTCCATTTTTGAATCGTCTTTCTCATTACTAAAAGATTCTTCAGATTGTGTGTATTCAAAAATTGCTTTTGGGTCAGTTTCACTTAATTTAATATATTCTTTAACTCCAAATCCAAGCCCAAAATCTTCATTTAAAGGAATACTTTCATCTCTCCACCTTTTTTTATAATTCTCAGTTTTAATAGTTTGATTCGAATCAAATTTATGCCATAAAGCACCAATTTTATATTTAGATAAATCCTCTAAACGCTTAAAAACTTTATTCTGGTTTTTCTCTAAAGCAAAATCTCCAATAAATTCAGCTTGATTCTTTCGTATACTAAGGATGTCAGAGTAGCTTTCTAATACAATACTAATTGAAGAATTTAATGGAATAGAAAATCTTATAAATGAAATATTCTCTGCAACAGCACTACATAAGTTTGTGGGAGAGTTATATGTTTTCCTAGTAGAAATTATAGGTGTATCTTCAGCATAAGATCTGTTTTCTACGGAAAACGTTTCTAACCTAAGAGTAGAATTCTCATCTTTTAAAATATTAACAGCAAAACTTAACTCATCTTTGCATGAAAATTTAAACGTGTTTAGACCATATTCAGTTAATAATTCTTGAGCTTTCTTGAGATTATTTATTGCACCAATACTACTTCTTATGGCTGTGTACTTTGTATTGTTTTCAAACTCTAAATAGTATGTTTTTTCTCTCCATTTATACACCCAAATAAAGTCATTGTCGTTAACTGTATGTGGAAATTCATTAAAAATATTGATTCCATTATTTAATGATTGTTCAGCACTATATGGTACTCTATAAACTTTTACAAAATCATCTTTTTTATTAAAACAAAAATTATTACTTGCATAATTCCCTTTAGGTAAATGATTGTCTCCTAAATTTCCTGTTAAAAACCAACGTAAATGATTTCCATACGATGAGTCTATGCCTTTTGAACCAGCCGATTGTAAACTTAAATATGGAGATTGCAATCTGTAATTATCTCCAAGATTAAATGTAACTTTTTTATAAGGGATTTCCTTCGGATTATCATTTGGGTCGTCATTTGGATCTGAACCCTCACAAATAGAAGTTCCAGTTACTTTTAATTCATTGTTTACTAAGAATTTAACATCGTTTAATTTGACTTCTAAACCGCTTAATTTTAAACTAACAGTTTCAAAAGCAACTTCTTCAATCCAATTTTCATTTTTTATATTATCGATAGTTCTGCAAGATTTAAAAGAACTATCTGTTTGAATAACCAAACCTTCAGTATCTTTTTTATCTTCAGTAATTCCTCCATGTATTTGGAGATAATCTTTATTGTTATCTAAACCGTATAAAGTGTAATTTTTTAAATCGAGAGATTGATTTTTTACAATATTAAATTTCGAGTCAAAAACTAAAATATTTTGTTTTTTTGACGTTGAATCATGAGCAATACAAACGTAATTGTTTTGATACTTTATTGCCTTTGAGATAGTAATATCTCCTAAGCCTAAATTAAATACTTTAGTTTGTAATACTTTTAACTCTTTTGAAGTTCTAGAGGCAGTTATAATAGTTAAATATGATTTTTTGTTTTTTATATAATTTCCAAAAAGAATTAAACCTTTTTCTTTTTCTACTAATACATTGTCTATTCTAGGAACTATATTTGACCCTTTTGTTACATAACTTATTGAACTTTTAAAATTTTCAGAGATAAGTGTTATTATTCCCTTATTAGGTCCTGCAGCTAATGATCCATATAGTAAAATAGATTTTTGATATGAAACCGCTCCTCTATATTGGTCATCATGAAAACGAGTTAATTTAATTGAATTTGTTATGCTAAAGTCTAAATTTAATTTTAAACAACAAACAGCGTCTTTTTTATTGTTAGAAGTTTCAATAAACCCAAGTGACATAAAAATCTCTTCGTCATTTAGTAACAATAAAGAATGTATATATCTTATATAATTTATTTTAATCTCTTTATGACAAATTAAATCAAATTCAGGAGTTAAAACTATTAAGTAAGGTGTAATTGAATGCCCTTCACTTTGGTAGTAACCTAGAATAACAAAATTCCCTTGAGGGTCTAAAATAGCTTTGCCAAAAAATAATCGTTTATTTTCTAATCCAAATTCAATTGCATTAGGTTTGGCTTGCTCAGCTTCATTACCTAAACCAGAAAGTACAATTCCCTTATCAGAATTCCCAAAAGTGTATTGAACACCATTTTGACCAACCAGAATTTTAAGAATATAATAATTATTATCAAGATCACTTGACCTAGTTAAATTATATGATTTTGTATATAAGTTAGCCATAATTAAATATTTAAATTTTTAGTAGTAAAACTATCTTTTTCTTCATATTTCTCCATTCTTTCATTTGGGGCTTCAGGCTCTGGTAAATTATTATCCCATAATAAATATTTAAATTGAAGCTTTAAATCGCTTGGTAATTTTGTCTCATGGTGGTTTAATATTAAAACCTCACAGCGGTCTGCCGAAAATATAGGCACTACAAATGTTTTAATCCAGGTATTCTCATTATCAAAATTGCTTTTAATCTTCGTTCTACTCACTAAAGGCGAATCATTGCCCAAATATTGTTTTAGAAATGCATGACGCTGATTACCGTCGTAATAAGGAATTATTGAAGTTTTTAAAACTTCATCGGGAATTCGAGGATCATTTAGTGGTTCTACAGAACGAATCCAAATGCCAATAAAGTGATTTGTATTTTTTTCTACTATATAATTAAATTCTACTCCTACTGGTGGTAAATATTCTTTTAATCCTAAATATTCTCTTGTTAAACGTTCACAAGTATTTGGATAATTTTGTAAGGTTTTTTCATATTCTTTTGTATGCTCCTCAACACCCAAACCGATGGATAAAATATTAATAATATTGGAGGTTGCATCAGATTCATCTGTTTTTAAATCTATCTCAATCGTGTAAACCGCTTCTTTAGTATCTCCAGCTTTCCCCTTTAATTGATAACTATTAATATGTTCTTGCAGATTAGCGAAACGTGAGGTTTGAAATGGATAAGAATGTGTATTTTTCTCAATTCCATTGTAGGTACTAAATACAACAGCATTATATAGTTTTGAAGGGAATAAATGTTCAACTTTTACTTCCATATTCTTTTGAGGTGGCGTAATAGGATCGCCTCCTATTTGCCAACACGTTTGTCCATCAAAATCTGGGTTTTTTATTTTAGGATTTCGCAAATTATTAATAGCTTCAATTCCTTTTGGAATCGGAGGATTTTCATTCTGTTTCCAAGCAACAGTTGAAACTGGGAATTGTAAAATAACTGGTAATAAATGATCTCCAAGGTTTTGTGCAACTATTTCTTCTTGAGTTATGCCAAAATTTTCAGTTGGATCTTTAACTCGTATTTCTACATTACAATCACTTTCTCCTAAATTATTATAATCTGGCCATTTGTTAAACATATGATAGACAAAAGGATGATTGTAAAATATTTTTAAATCTGGGTTCTCATAATAAAGTGGTTTTGAATTTATGATATTCCCTGTGGTATCTGGATACGATATTTTATGATTGATATAACTTCTTAAACTTAATTCTGGAATATCTAAAAACGAGTCTTTATTAATTATTTCAATCGGATTTCCTAGATTATCTAATATTTGATTACCAATATCATCTAATTTGTATTCTTTTGGTTTTGCTAAAATATCATCTATTTTAAATTGATCTTTAACAGTTTTACTTAAGTTCTCTAAATCTATATGCCCTATTGGGCCTTGAGTTTTAAATTGGATATAATATTGCTCATCAACATCTTTAAAACCTGAATTTAGAGAAATTGTTTCTCTAGTCACAACTTCAATACAATATTGAGTGTCAGGTTTCCAAATAGGTGCCAAAACTTTATTCGCTTGTCTTAGCAGATCATATTCAGCTTCTAGAGCTGCAACCGATGGAATAGAATTATTATACAGAACATCTTCTTCTGTTAACCAACATATTTGATGAATGTAAGTAGCACATTTATCTATGTTACCTTCTTTTTCATTTGGATTAATTTGTTCTAAAAATTCACGTAAACCCCTAAGTTTTTCTGATATTTCTTTACATTCATTTTCTTTTTCATTTAATGTATTTGTCCATTTTTCACAATTTGATTTAGCTGCATCATATTCCTTTTGTAATCTGGAATGAAGTCGTGATACGTAATTTTTATAAGTCTCACAGTATTTGTTATTTAGATTAGAAATTTGTTGAATTATCTTAGTTAAGCTGCGATCAACTTTTCTTTCTTCTAAATGTTGTAGACAGTTTTTATCATTATTAATAATACAATCTCCTTTTAGAAAGCATAATTCTAATAACTCCTCTTTTTCACTTGAAATAACACAATACTTATTTTTATTTCCTTGAGCTGTTTCAATAACCTTTTTACATGACTCTTGTTTTTTCTCTAAGTCTTTTATTTGCTTATCAATATCTTTAACTTGATCTTCAAAAGAATTGTTTGGACAACTAATAGCGGTTAGTCTATTTAATTCAACGGTTTTTCTTTTTAAAACGGATTTATACTCTTTTGATTTTGGCTCTTCAAGTAATAATAATTCTAATTCATATATTTCATTTTTTAATTTGTTAGCCTTGTTTAAATCATAAGCAACAGGTTCTATAATGATCTTACGAATGCTTGTTTCTTTACTTGAATATTTAACATCAACTAACCAATCTGGACTTGCTAATAATCGTTCATCAATTAAAGTATATTCTTCTCCTAAAGTTTTTTCTACTTCAATTCCTTCTTCATTGGGTTCAAAAACAGTAATGTTCTTAATTCCATAGAAACTAATTTTTACATTTTTGGCATAACTAAACAGTTTTGTTTTGCATTCTAATACAGCCTCAGGAAGTATTATTTCTAGTATTCCTTGATTGCTCATTTTTATAGAATGAGGAATATTAAATACATTTTGAAATGATACAACACTAGCATCATGTTTTAAAGATTTTATAAGCAAATCTTTAAATTTTGTATTTTTATCTTTTATGAAATAATTTTCTGGATTCCAATTTTCACAATGCCAAGACTTTTCTTTTGCTCTACAAAATAACGTACCAGCTGTCATACCAATTTGTTCAGGAATAAATTTATTTGGTGAATTATTAGTGAAGCTAAAAGGCGAATTCGATAATATTCGCATTTTATTATATTCCTTTCCTTGTTTTTGCCAATAGCCAATTTTTAAATCTGAAGGAATTATAGTTGGATCCATAAATGAATCTGAACCTAGAGCTTCATAAGGATGGTATTCTTCCCATCTTCCATATTGATCACTCCAAGCTTTAATATTTATTTCTTCAATAAAAAAGGAATGATTAACTCTTGTTGATACTGATGCTGGAGGAACCGCTTCTATATGTTGAGATGGTGGATTGGTAAATCCTCCAATGCTGTCTAAATCAGTTGGATTAACGGCTTTGTTAAGCATAATATCAATAAAAGTATCCATAGGGATTACAGTGGCATCATCATTTTTACTTGGGAAACCACCATTATTTTTTACGATAGAATTTAACTGGTATGGTTGTTCAGAACCTATATGAAAAGCTGAAACAAAATCATTATTTTCTTCTATTTTTATCACTCCAATTGGAGTTCTATCTACATTTTTATCTAGTTCCCATTTAAAGTTAATGTCAGCACATTTTTTAATTTTCTTAATTCTTAAATTAACAACAACACAAACTTTAACGCCTCCTTTAATTAAGAATGGTTTTGGTAAGGTTGCCATCAAATAAGCATCTAAACCTATATAAAAACCTACTCCAAATACTTTAATATCTACACTACCTCCAAGAGCAATTCCTCCACCTACTTGAAACTGCTTAAAGCTCATCATTACCCATGTATCAAGATAAGCATTGGCAGAAACCTTAACAGGACCATATTGTTTTTTAAAGTCGAATTTCATTCCTGCACCAGCTTGAACTCCTTGTGCAGAAAGCATTAAATACGCGTAGGCATTTAAATTAAACACTTCTTTAATTACTCTGGCTACATTGGGTTTTTGTTTTGTTCCTAAATGAATATACCAAGCAGAAGGATTATTGAAAAAGAACGCCATTTGAGCTTCAATCTCAAACTCAATAAACTCTCCTTTGTCTTTATTCATTTTAAAATCTGCACCCATACCAATAGAGATAAACTCTTTGGTAATTGCTAAATATGCAAAAAATGGAACATCAGTACTCATAGGAGTAACCTGTTCTCCCATTACATTTGCTCTACCAGAAATCAATAAGAACTGAGGAATAGACAAGAATAGAAATGCTTCCATAGAAAACGTTTCTGGGTCTGCTGTAGTTGCAATGGTTAACCCAGCTCCAATAGATATTGGAGTGCCTGTGTTTTGCATATCCTCATCTTCAGGATACACTATTTTACCCAAATGCAATCCATTATCAAGATTATTTCCATTTAATGGATTTGGCTTTTTTTCTTTATAAAAGTCAAAAAACACTTTAGGGTCTTGTAGCGCACCATCTGGTAAGTCTGGTGCATATCGTAAGCCAAACAAACCTCTAAAAGAAAATATACCCAAAGGTGTTGGACCTAAAGGAATAGGAACAGGTAAACTTAAAAAGGAATCTATTACAAATGCAGGTACTTTTGGTCGCATTTTCATAGCTGCACCACCTGCAAGTCCTATTTGAGGCAAACTAAATGATATACCACCTTCATATTCTACTTCACGCATAGATAGATACCCCTTAATAATTAAGGCCGCATCTTCTTCACTTGCTGTTGCTGGAATAATAAGATTAACGCCAATACCATTAATCTTTAAGTACATTACAGAACCATCTTCATTAAACATTAATTTAATGCCATCACCTCTCATGTCTAATCCAGCACTTCCTGCACTTACACCACAATCAAAACCAATAAATTTTAATTTTGGGTTTACATCTTCAGAGCCCATGGTAATGTTGGTAATAGATACTTCTACAGGGCCTAATACCATTGTTACTGCTGCTGGAATTGGAATAGAACCGCCTTCTATTTCAAAACTACCATCACTATAAACTCTTAGTTTATCTATTTCTATAGGGTCTTTTAAATATTTCTTTAAGAATTTATTTTCATCAAAATGGATGCTCCCTGAAGTTTCTATATAGGTTTTTGCATCATCTTGCCCTAATTCTAATTTATCTACTTTAATATAGAAAACATCTTTAATACCAAAACAAAGCCCATTTTCTGGTGATGCACTCATTTTAAAGTCACCATCATTTTCAAAAAAGGCCTGTAAATTTATTTTTAGATCTCCTGCAAGATATTTTTGAGTTTCTGGAATAAATTGCTTGAATTTAGGAATGGTGATAAAGCCTTTAATTTCAGATTCAATAACTTTGTTCTGAATCATTTTTAAATAGAAGCTATTAAACCCTATTTCCCAAGCGCCTTTCTCTAAATTTCCACTAGCATCTTTCTTGCCAAATAAATAACTTAAAGAACCATCTGAAGATGCAAATTTTTCTAGTTTACCATCTTTATCTACAAAAATAGAACCACCTTCTTTTAGAACATAGCGCCCTTTTTCTGCTTTTACATTATCTATACTTACAACATCTCCAATATCTATGGTTGTATTTGAATCTCCACCAGTAACATCAAAAGTTACTGATTTATTACCTTCTCTTAAATATAACGGTAATTCTAGTTTAGCATCCATACCAGGAACAGCTTCTAAACCAAAAATTCCAGTAACACCACCTGTACCAATAAGTACATCTTTAGCATAAAGTTTTAAAGTAGATCCATCAGGATCAAACGTAAACCATTTGTCTGGTAAATAAATGTTTGCATTGGCTATGAATGCTCCTATAAAATCATCTGGTCTATCATCTGCAATGGCTTCTGCTATGTTTTTCTTTCTACTTAAATCTAGTTTTATATTTAGTAACTCTAGCCTCAAGTCCAGTTTTGGAATCATACAATGAGGCAAACTTGTACTTTGTGAATTTAAAATATCGATATCAAAACCTGTTTGGGTATGATATTTAACAGCTCCTGCTGTAAACTCAATTGCAGATTTTATTTGATCACCAATTTCTGGTTTGTTGGTAACTGTTTCATCAATAACATAAACTGTTCCTCCTGCTTGTGAAGTGGCAATAATAGGCACTAACCATTTTCTAGGAAACTGCAATGCCATTTTAATTTCCGTTAATTCAAAACCAAATTGAGGAATTAATAAGTATTCTACATCTTCTTTGGTTATATTACTTAACCATGTTTGAAATAGTTCGAAAAGTTGATTGAATTTTTGATCTAAGTCAGTAATATCTTTTAATACAACTTCTATAAAAACTTTGTAAATATCAATATCTACATCTGCGGTGTCTTTTATATTTTCAAAAGAAGTTGTTGCAATATCAACAGCATCTAAAATGTCTTGATAGGCAGGATCATCTTGATAATCTTGAGCGATTTCAATAAGTGTTTTACTATCATTATCTATTAAGTCAATTACTTTTGTCTTAATAACACCTATTTGTGTTTTTATAGATTCTAGCTCCGTGACTATTGTAGGCCAATCTGCTTTTAATCTCTCGAACGTATCAACTAATTCATCAAATGCATTTTTATAGGCGTCAGTACCATTACTTAAAAATATATTTATAATTTCTTCTACTACTTCTTGCTCGCTTTCTATATCTGCCATAGAAAGTAGAATGTCTAAAAAAGCGTCTGGAGCATAAGAGAACCCTTTAGTTTCAAACTCATTGATGTAACGTTTTATAGGCCAACGCCAATCCATAGCTATAGGAAAACTTGAGTACCCAACTTGTTTATGAAAAAACACCAAATGCATGCCAGTACCCCATAAAGGCAAGTCTAACTCTTTGCCTAATAATGTTAAGCTGTAAAATGCCGTATCTCCATCTGGTGAATGTTCTACGATATAATTTGTATAACGTAGATCGCCTAATAAAAAATTAATACCTCCTTGAACAAATTGCTCAAAAGCTTTTAAATCTCCTGGGATTACACTTGTGTTTATGAGTGTGGAAAGTTTAGGGTGATATTTGGTTGGTGTAGTTGACATAGTAATATTTTTAATCGCGATTTTTCTTTTTTATCTCCCATTCTTTATAAAATGTTACTTTTTCTAAATCTTTAAGGTTTTGAAAAACATGCTGCCTTAAGAAAGACTGATTAACAATGTAAGGTGCTATAGTATAATCAATATCCCAAATAGGTATATATCCTTTCTTATTTTTATAATAAATTTTTGGTACTTCTGCTCCGTAAATCCATGCATCATTTTCAATAAATTTAGAAGTATCTTCTAAGTATAAAGAAGTCATTTTTACATCGTGTTTTTGAAATGAAATAGTATTTTTAAAAAAATCTTTATAAACCTGTCTAGATGTCAAACCAGTTCTGAGCGGAAGATCGAAATATTGAAATTCAGAAAAGGGCCAACCAGAATTATTAATTACTAAAGGATTTGCTGAATAAACTTTCATTGTTGCGTTACACAAAGACTTTATGAACTCCTCTCTGTATTTTAAATCAGAATATGGATCCTTGACTATATTATATACTCCAATTCCAGTTTTAGTCGCCATTTTATACAATCCTTCGTAAGTCCAAGGTTTATTTGCTGTCCCTGATTCAACAAATGTTAGTAATTTATCAGTTATTACTTTTGTCTGTACATAAACTTCTTCACTAACTCTATGGAAATATGTGCTGAATTCTTCCAACAATATTGTTGCTTTACTTTTATCGTCAACAACTTCCTTCCCTATTCTCTTAAGAGATGTCTTTACCGCTCCTTTTACTACGTCTCTTAACAACTTACCACTTAATTTAATAAGAACTGCACCAACCAAAATCGCCTCAAAAAAGAAAATTGCAATTCCAACTTCAATTAACAGGCCAATAATGAATAATTCAAAGGATTCTTTATCTGATTCAGCAGTAGTGATTTCGCTTTTAAAAGCATTTATAATTTTAGTTAACTCATAAGAAGGATCTTCTGATTTGTGATATTTATCATAATATTGAATTGTATATTGTTCTAAAAAGTCTTCTGTTTTACTTCCTAATTCACTTGTAGTTGAATTGTTTTGGTAAATTTTTTTTTCTGACAAAGCTATACTATGATAAAGTAGGTTTGGAAAATATATGAATCTAATTGATCTAATTCCATCCTCCACAGGGCTACCATTATTATCTTTGATTTTCCTTGGTTTACCTGCGCTATCAGTAATTTGGATATCTATATGATTAAAATCATCTTGAAAAAGTTTAACCGACCCATTCATAGGGGTTTTAAATATAATTCGAAGTGAAAACTTTTGATTAACCTGCGCTATTCCAAAAAGGGATTTCAACCAATAGTAGTTAAATCTATTTAAATTAAACTTAAACTGATTTTCACGATGTCTAATTTTTGAAAATACAAAATCATCATTATTCTCCCAGTTAAAATCTCTTAAGTCATTTTCATTATTAGTAGGGAATACTTTTATATCTTTAATTTCGCGGAAAAGAACAAGGGATAGTTGATAGTAATCATTAAACCCACTATATAAATTACCATCAAACCTGCAGCCTTGTGAATGAAAGTTTTCTACAGTCCGATTGTAGTAATTGAATGCAGATTCTGGTGACAAAATTTGCTTTCGGGCTGGTATTTGTTTTAAAACTGCTTTCGATGCTGCTTTTGAAGCAGCTATTCCTATTTTATCACCTATCATATTTCTAATTATTAATGTACAATTCTAATGAGTTATTATTTGGCGAAAAGATATATTTATTTGACATCGATTTAAAATCAAAAGATGATAACACGAGCGCGCTAAAATCTCCATGGTCCGTCATTGTTCTTGTATTAAAATAGACAAAGGAGTCGTTCGGAATCTCATTGATAAATACATCAAATTCGCTTTTTAGCATTTGAACTAGCCAACTATAATTTGGAATATGCAAATACTCATTATTCTTGTAATAGAGTGTTTTATCAATATCAAGAATTACTTTTTCTTCTCCATCAATAACATGAGCATTATGAAGTATATTGTTAATGTTTTTATTACCTAAGTTCAATACATCTTCAATTTGTAAATCTGAACTTGAAATTTTACTACTAAAATCTCTTCCCTTAAAATATTTACCATTCGACATGCCATATTGAGGCATGCTGAATAAAATTACATCGTTTGTATTTATACAAATCGCAGGAATAGAAACATAATAAGTTTCATCATCTACATAAATGATGTTCTTTTGATTCCAAAAGAATATTATAGTCGGTTTCTCAAATAATTGAATCGTACCATATATACTTTTAGAAAAACTAAGCAGGTTGTCTCCTTTAAACTCATCTTTTGGTGTGATATTTGGGTAACTAGGTGTGTTGTTTACATATTTTAAATAGATATTATGATAGGATGCTATTAAATGATTATTGAATGATTTAATATTAATCTTAACGGTGTCTGAGTATTGGTTTGAAGAGTTTAGTAAACTTAAGCGGGGTTCAGGCTTTGTGTTTTCTAGTACTACTATTTTTTTTCCATTATCAAGTGCAAATTTTAAAACGGAATTTAGTTCGTCATCGATTGATGAAAAATCACTTTCTTTTAGAGTGATTATTGACCAATTATTTCTATTAAAGCCAATGTCAGTTTCTATTATACTAACTCCTTTCTCAATTAGTTTGAAAGTAAGGTTCTTATCATTTGAATGAAGCGCAGAATAAGTGAACTCATCCCTTATATCCAGATAAATATTATTCTTATTCTGGTAAGCTACCTTATCTAAAATATCTTCATAAATATCCTTTGAAGTGCGACATACTTTTTTAGACAAACTTGTGCCTGAACAATAAAACACTTTTGCTCTACAAAAACTTCCATAAAAAGCGCAAGGGTCAATATAATTTAGACACTCTTCTTTGGCGTGCCAATGTAAAAAGTAATCGGCATCATCTACTTGCCAAGTTATGCCTGAAGCATGCCCAATTTCGTTTAACCGGTTGTCAATTGCACTTACTGAAATATAGTTGGTAAAGGTTCTTGCTAAAGAGATTTTAGGCTCATACCCCAATCGTTCTAAAACAATTTCAAAACCAAACTCAGTATCAAACTCTCCAATTTTATCCCCTGCTTTTACGCTTGGTAATTGAAAATCTGGGCTTGGGTAATAGAAAAGGTTGTCTATAGGTTGGTCGTCTTTAAAAATGTCAACAGGATTTCCATTAATGGTGTGCATAAAACCTGTTTCATAACCTAAACCAATAACACTAGCTGATTTTGTGATGTCATTTCCTTGCTTATTCCAATGTGTGGTATCACCAATTATTTCATCAATAAAAGGTATAGCTCCTGTAGTTAAGCTATCAGCTAATTCTTCTGTACCAGTCTTTACTAAAGAATCTTTCTTAATCCCTTTATATATAAAGTATTTAATAAAAGGAAAATCAAAAGGAGGTTGATAGTTTGGTTTTAGGATGATGCTGTAAGTACCATTGTTATCTTCTTGAACGCATATCATTCCGTCGCAAATGGCAATTGCAGGGGCAGCATTTGGTTGAGCTGTATCTGTAGTATGTAAATTGGTTGTGCGATATTTGTCTTTGGTAGGATTAAATTCTGAATCTGAACTCGAAACTGGACCAAAAGTTTGGTTTGCTAATTGAGGTGTTTTAACCTTAGTTGGGTCTGTATAGAAGAAGTATTTATTCATAGCAAATAATAATTACCTAAAGGTATAAATAATTATTTAAGAAAAATACAGGAAAAACCCCCTTTTTTTATATACTTTACAAATTTAAACTAAATAAATGTAAGATTTAGTATTTTAATGTTACTCTATTTTCTCAATTTCCTTTTTTAAATTTATCAGAATTTTCTCAAAAGTTCTATTTTCAAAACATCTTAAAGTGTATCCTTCATTAAATCTATTATAACGAACTATACAAGTTATTAACTTACACAGGGTGATTTTATCTAAATTTGTATAATCAAAATTATCACTCATTAAGAATTCTCTTCCAAAACTCCAATCAGACCAATTAAAAATAGGAGGTAGGTTTAGGTCATAAATAATTTGTAAAGTATTGCTTACAATTTTAGCATTATCGATGTAATTACCAAAATCTTTAGTTTCAATAATTTCTGAGATAATATTAAATAATTTACGCCATTCTTCTTGAGTTATTTGATGTAAGTGTTCTTCTAAATTTTCTATTTCAATCATTTAGCTTTTTTATATAATATCTAATCTTCCCAAATTTTAAATTAGCTGTCTTCTGTTTTATTCAAATAAATATGAAGATACACGTTAGAAGTTTTGATTAAAAGGTAAGGAAAATATAGAAATGTTTTTGTACTAGACTTCTAAGATAAATTTATCACCTCTAAAAACCATAAAAAATAGATATACTTAATTGCTTAAACATTATTCTACTCGAAGAAATACACGTTTAAGAATTCCGTTTTTTTCTATGTGTTGTACTGAAATTTTAAACTCCTTACTAGTTCTATGAAAAACACGATTATGTATAACTTTAATATAGCCTAGGTAAATTTTGTCTTTGTAAACTTTTACAGCATATTTATCAAAAGCGTTTTTTGGTTCTTTTATGTAAGTCAAAATATCACCTTTCTTTAAGCTGTCTGAATTAATTTTCGTTCTTGATAAACCAGAAATTTCTGTAATAAACTGTAAATCTTTAGAAGGGTTAAATTCGGCTAAAAACTCATAGTTATCTGTAGGCAGTATTCCTTGAGTATGAGCAAGCATATAATAAACATCATTAAGATGTGCTTTATCTATAAGCCAAAAATCGTAAAAGTCTTTAATATCGTTTCTTTCACTCCTCATTATTCTTTGACCAAAAATTTCAATTACATTATTAGAGTATGTAGTTGATGTATCCGGAAATCCTTCATAAATAGAAAAACCAAATTCTTTAGCTTTTTTTACTCCTTCTTCTAAATATTGGAATCTTGTCCCTTTTGTTATATTACGTTTAATGATACCAATGGGAATTCTTCTTTCACCTTTGCCTTTACGCCAAGTAAGATATATGTTTCCTATTGATTTCATATTAATTCTATAAGTTTATTAAAACGCAAATTTATTAATTTTACCATTAACACCTTCCTTTCTATTGGTAAATTATGGATTTTTAATTCTTTAGGTAAATTCTTATCGATATTATTAACAATTACTTCTATCTCTTCTGATTTAAAGTTATCAGCAACCTTATTTATTAATAGTTTTATTTCTTCTGGATATTCAAGTTGTAGTAGTTTTATTAGTTCAAAATGGTTTAATTTTTTGACATGACCTTCCCAGTGAATTTCTGATACACCATTTCTAATGTATTTTTCTTGCATCTGTTTATCATTTATCCTTTTTATTACTCCCTCTATATCAAATTCACGACCTAAGCAACAACCACTATCGTAAATTGGTGAAAAATTATTCTTTATTAAATCAGATTCTATTATTAAATCATTTTTTTTTGAGATTGTGAAAATGTTTTTTTTAAATTTTTCTGATTGAATAATTATAAGATTTTTTATAAATTTTAAGAACCAATTCTTATACCATTTATCTGTACTTTTATTTATTTTTTTATCATAATCCTTGATTGTTTGATTGAAATTTGTAATAATTCCCCAGTTTTCTTGATGCCTATCTGAATTACCTATTAAAGCATCGAAAACTATAATCTCTAATAGGTTTTTTATATATTTTTCAGAATTAAAAAAAGACAAAGTTTTTCTAATAAATTGAAAAGTATATTGTTTTTTGTCTTTTTCAGGGTTGTAGGAAGATTTATAACCTGTTAAATAAACTTTACCTTCTGTAAGTTTGTTTTCAGAATTTGAAACCATTGATTTTGATAGACAACCTATTTTTTGTGTACCATCTTTATTGTAACCAATATTATAATCGAGAATATTAAACTTTAAATATTGTCCAATTTTTGAAGATACTATTTCAGACCAAAATTCAGTAGGATATCTAATTTCTCCATCTGGTAATTCTTTTGAACCTTTAAAAAAATATTCATCTTCATTTTCTGGATTTGTAATTATTTTTTTACTTCGACTACCTGTTGTATTCTGATAAACAATTTTGTTCCAATCTGTAACGTCTGTATAAGTAGGTTTGTAAATATCCATATTTTAAGAATTCTCTACAATTTGTATTTCATCCTCAGTTAAACCATACAACTCATACACCATAGCATCTATTTCTTTGTCTGTTTGGTTTATTTGGGTTTGCAAGTTTTGTGCTTTTTGTTTGTTTTCTTCAAAATAATCTTCCCAATCAGCTTCTTCAGATAAGGAAAGAGTAATTTTCTTCTTTTTTAATTCCTTTATAAAGTCTGAATAAGAAAGTTCTTGCCATTTTTCAAGTTTTTTAGATAACTTATCTAAACCATCAAACTTTCTAAATAATGATTTTTGAAACTTACTCGAAACCTCTTGTAGATCTTCGTTCATCAAAAGTATTAGATTTACTTTCGCTATAAAAGGTTGTTGCTCTTCTTCTGATATATCTTTTATTGGAAACTTTCTTAAATCATTTAAAATAATTTTAGGAAACATTTTTCTAACAGATTTCGCTGTGTTTTTTACGAAATAATAAGCTATTAATTGGCTATTTAGAATTGCCAAAATATATTTTAATGCAATACTTTTTTCATCTCTTTTTATTAAAGAAATATTACTCATATTGAACAAATAATAAGAACTAGAGTAGGTTGAAATAATACTATTTGGAAACTTACCTGTTATTTCTCTTACTATTATTTTTTCTCCATCAAATAAATTAGATGTTCTTGGTGCAGCAAGATGGCTGCCATATTGCAAATATTGCCCCGACCAATTAGTGTAATATCTACCTACATCTTTTCCTTCTAAATATTTATGAGTGACTTCATCAAATTTGTATAAATAATCGAAAGGTCTATTTTTCACATCTTCAACTGTTTGTTTTGGTGTCCCTTTTCCTTTCTCATAAGCTTTTAAGCCAGACTTTATTAAAACCAAATTATCAAGAATTTCTGAACCTTTTTTAAGCTTATTTGTTAATTCGACACTTGTTTCATCAGAAAAAACCTTAAACTCAAAACCTTCATTATTTTCAAAATCAATTTGCTTTCGTTTATGCGCAAACCTAAACTCTTTTCCTTGACTTAATGATACATCAACTTCATTAGAGTTGATACTTTCTTTTGATTTAGTTGCAATAATTATTATAGTTTCAACATTTACACCTTCAAAAGAATATCCTGCTAAATTTATAATTTGATTAATTTCACAGTTTTGCAATATGAAATTCCTTAAACCTTTTGCTGATTCAATCATTAACCAAGCATTAGGAATAATTAACCCATAATTAGCTGTATCTCTTATGATGTTAATTGTTCTTTCAATAAATAATAGATATAAGTTTATTTGATATTCAGCAGAAACATATTTTTTTGAATAATAGTCTTTTATTTCTTGTGAAAAGTTATCCCTTGCAAAAACATAAGGTGGATTCCCAATAATCACATCAAAACCACCTTTTTCAAAAACTTTAGGAAATTCAGTTTCCCAAGTAAACGCTTTATTACCTGCAACTGCTTTACTATCAATTAAAGAGTTACCACATTTAATATTGCTACTTAAATCGTTTAATTTACGTCTTGGTTGTGCAGTACGTAACCACAAAGAAAGTTTTGCAATTTCTACAGATTCTTCGTTTAAATCTACCCCAAAAATATTGTTTTCTAAAATGGTGTTTTCAATATCAGAAAACTGCAAACCACCACCTAAAACCTTTGTTTTTAATTCGTCTATATAGGTGTGTTCTGCAATTAAGAAATTTAAGGCTTGGTTTAAAAATGCACCAGAACCACAAGCAGGGTCGCAAATAGTTAGTTGTAAGAGCCAATCTCTATAGATGTCTAATAAACCTACTAAATTAGCTATTGTTGCTTTGTTTCGGTTTTTACGTCCTTTAAAGTATTCTTCTTCTTTAATGCCTAAGTCCGCTTTCTTTTCTGTACAGAGTTTACCTATTGTG
>TARA_R110001592_G_scaffold79054_2_pt1 | contig 21376 bp, 18 predicted proteins | sample TARA_R110001592 | Tara Oceans TARA_R110001592 (sample SAMEA4398387) | marine metagenome | biome: Polar Biome; feature: [SRF] surface water layer (ENVO:00010504); material: water (ENVO:00002006), including particulate matter (ENVO:01000060) such as... | depth 5 m | reverse complement strand
CGCAAGAGGTTGAGCCCGCGCATGCGCCCACCGCCATTAGGAAAAAGAAAATACTGACAACAAAACCGCCCCATGCGTTGAAATCGCCGCTACCGAACCCTGTTCCTGTCATAAGGGACACGATGTTAAACATAGACCGACGAACCGCTTCGCCCGCAGTCATGCCTTGTTCCATGGTGAGGTAAGAGGATGTCACAATGGTTGTGATCAAGACGATGGAGAGAAACCACCGCACCTGCGTGTCTTTGAAGAGTGAGGAAATGTTGCCGCGAACCATTTTAACGTACAGCACGAAGGGAATACCGCCGATAATCATAAAGCTGATACAGACGATTTCAGGCCCTAAATCGGTATAATGACTGAAAGATGTGTCGAATGTTGAAAAGCCACCGGTTGAGATCGTTGTCATTGCGTGGGCAATAGCATCAAAGCTTTCCAGTCCTGTCATCATATAACAGATCGTACACAAGAGTGTGAGGCCGATATATATAATGGCAATTGAGTTTGCCATTTGTGCGGTGCGTGGTAATGCCTTTTCATCTTCGGACAGTTCGGTCTTGAAAATTTGCATCCCCCCAACTTTTAGAAACGGCAAAACCGACATGGCCATGATGATGATTCCGATGCCGCCCAGCCATTGGAGCATCGCCCGCCAGAGTAAGATCCCCTTTGGGGCGTAATCTAATCCGGTGATGACGGTTGAGCCTGTGGTGGTGATACCGGACATGGATTCAAAGAAGGCGTCGGTGAAGGACATATTCAGCGATGAAAACCAAAACGGCAATGCCCCGAATGTGGGCAGTATGATCCATGTCAGATTGGTGAGCAGGAAGGCTTGTCTGGTGTTGATATCAGAAGAGAACCCCATATTACTGAGAATGAGCGCCCCGCCCGAAAATGCGGTGATAATGATGCAAATAAAAAACACCATCCAGTCGTTGTAACCGAAATAAATGTCGGCGAGCATCGGAAAGACCATGCTGAGGGACAGAATGGAAAGAAAAATGCCGTTAATATATAGTACCGGGCGTAAATTCAAGATTTCACTCTTTATTAGGTGAGGGGGCTTCTTGTGATTTGTTATGGTCTGTATCGATCTTTTCTCAATGAATAGATAAACATGTTACTGATTAAAATAGTCGATTAATACAAAAAAGGAAGCGCTTATTATGCGCTTCCCTTGTCTTTAATCATCTAAGTCTGTGTGGTCACAGCTTATTTGAATGAAATATTAACGCGACGGTTCGCAGGTTCGCGGATGTTATCCACTGTTTCAACCAAAAGCTTGGCTTCGCCGCTGCTTTCTACTGAAACAAGGTTTGCATCGATACCGCGCTGAACCAAAGCATCACGTACAGCGTTCGCACGCTTGAAGCCTAGGCGTTGGTTGTATTCTTTGCTTCCTGATGTATCTGCGTGACCATCAATAATGATTTGTGATGGTGGGTTCTTCGCCACTTCTTCTGCAACAGCATCAAGAACATTCTTTGCGCCTGAGCTTAGTTCAGATGAATCCCAGTTAAAGAATACCAAATACATGGCTTCTTCGGGGATCATTGGCGGTGCTTCAACTGTTTCAACAGCTTGTGGTGCTTGTTGTACAAGACCTTCTAGCTCAGCGACTGAATCCATGAATTCTTTCTTACATGAAAGATCTTCTGTTGAACCCCAGTTTTCTTCTTGTTGCTCAATCCAGCAATCAAACTTGGCTTGTGCTACAGCGGCAGTTGCCGGAGCAATTTCGCGTCCACCTAAATCGAAGGTAATAACCAGACGCCCACGAGCAGCAGCCAATTCCTTGATGTGGTTTTCAGCTAAGTTCCAGTCTGTAACAGGCTCAGGCATAACAGCCTCACCTGACGCAGCAGCCAAACCTTTGCGTGCAAAGTGAAGAGCATCGGGGTAGTCAAACATTTGTTCGAGTTGATTATTCGCAAAAGCCTTGTATTCTCCAGCCAAAGCTTGTGTGAATGGACTACCTACAGGTTGCGCTTCGTTCAGCGCATCGACTTCGCTGTATGTATCAAACATTGTACAGCCGCCTAATGCTAGGACACCAGCTGCCAAAACAAGATTACGCACAGATTTCATATTTTTTGCTCCTCAATAAAGTAACGCATCGTATTCATTTTTATTCTTTATACTTGGTAATGATACATAAAACCAATTTTTTGATTCTTTATCAATACATTAAATATGTATCCTCGTGAGACACGAATGTAAAGAATAGTTTGTTTTTTTTACATTTTTTTTGAACATAAGAGAAATCTTTTTTTGCATTGCACAATTTTTTGGGATTGTGTATTCTAAGAATCATCTGGACTATTTAATTTTGGAGTATAGGCATGTCAGCGCTAAGAGGTCACGGGAAAAAAGCTGCTTTTCTCGTTGAGAATGGGTTTTGTGAACGTGAATTGGTGCAGGCGCAAAATGCGCTTAAGGATCAAGGGTTTGATTGTAGGATTGTGTCTTCCGGTGAGGCTTTGGTAAAGTCTTGGAACGAATTGAAAAAGTCAAACGGTTCAAATTGGGGCGAAGGCTATGCTCCAAACTCTCCGCTTAAGGATGGTATTCCCGGCGATTATGATGTTCTGGTTATTCCCGGCGGTAAAAGAAGTATTGAAAAACTTAAACTGGATAATGCTGTGAAGCCGTTTGTTTCGGCTTTTCTGAATACGGGTAAGCCTGTTGTGGCCTATAACGGCGCAATTGATTTGTTGATGTTCTTAGACTTGGTGTCAGGATATTCAATCGCGGCCAAGGATCAGCTTTGTGATACGGTTCGCGGCATGGGCGGGCGTTGCGCTGCGCCTGAGTTTGTTGTGAGCAAGAATTTGATCACGTTATCCAGATTTAGAGATGTGGAAAACAAAATTCAAAACGCGGTCGTTGCCGTTCTATCCGGTAAGCCTTACGTTGAGAAGGTTGTATCATCAGATAACATACCGGCATCTTATCAAGCGGCTTGATTTTTTAAGTAATTAAGATATGAGAGTCTAAAGCGTCGGTTTATGATCGGCGCTTTGTTATGTCATAATGTTGGGTAAAGATTGGGAGCAAACAGAATATGCGCGCAGAAATAGAATCTATCGTTACGGGAATACAAGAGATGCTCTCACTTTTACGGAGGCGTCTTTGACTGGGATAATGCCAATTCCCGTCTTGAAGAGCTTGATGCCTTAAGCGAAGACCCTGATCTATGGTCCGATACGGACAAAGCGCAAAAGCTCATGCGTGAGCGCACTTATCTTGAGCAAAACATCTCCGCACTTAATGATTTGGAAAAATCACTCAATGATTATGTCGATTTGATTGGCATGGCAGAGGAAGAGGGCGATGACGGTATTTTACGCGAATCCGAGAAAGCCATTGAAAAACTGAATGTACGCGCTGCGCGTTTTCGCCTTGAGAGCCTGTTATCGGGCGAAGCGGATGCCAATGATGTGTATCTGCAAGTCAACGCAGGTGCAGGCGGTACAGAGGCGCAGGATTGGGCGGAAATGATTTTGCGGATGTATATGCGTTGGTCTGACGGGCGCGGTTTTAAGTATGAAACATTGGAGCGCAGCGAAGGAGAAGAGGCGGGCATAAAATCAACAACCTTGAAGATTATGGGACATCAGGCTTATGGCTGGCTTAAAACCGAAACTGGTGTTCACCGTTTGGTGCGTATCTCCCCCTATGATTCCAATGCGCGCAGACATACGAGCTTTGCCTCTGTGTCTGTGACCCCCGTGATTGATGACACCATCAATATTGATATTGATGAAAAGGATTTGCGTATTGATACCTATCGCTCCAGCGGCGCAGGCGGACAGCACGTGAATAAAACCGATAGCGCAGTGCGCATCACGCACATTCCCACCGGCGTGGTTGCGGCTTGTCAAAACGGACGTTCACAGCATCAGAACAAGGCCGCGGCGATGGATATGCTCAAGGCGCGTATGTATGAGCAAGAGTTGAAAAAGCGCGAAGAAGAACAAGCCAAGGAACATGGCGATAAAACCGAGATCGGCTGGGGGCATCAAATTCGCTCTTATGTCCTGCATCCGTATCAAATGGTGAAAGATTTGCGCACCAGCGTTGAAACCAGCCAAAGTCAGGCGGTTCTTGATGGGGATTTAGACCCGTTTCTCGAGGCCTCCCTCGCGCATATGTCAGGGGCATCGGACGGCGTGTAAAAGGGAATAAAAAGCTTGAGGATATTTCTGTGAGTTGATTTTGAATCGGTGCGGTGACCCTTGGTTATCATCCCCCTCGATTTTTCTTGTTTTTAGAATGTTGTCATAATAGTATGATGCGGTATTGTTCACAATTTCGGGGATATTTCCGTGCGAAAAATTGTTGCCTCTGTATCATTGATGATGTGTCTTTCGGCCACGGCGTCTGCTATGGATTACCGCACTGACAGCCACAATAATTTGCTTCACACCATCGGGTGGGAGCAGAAAAACATGGCATTACAAAAGAAAACTTTTTCCGATTTGCACAGTCAGCTTAAAAGGCTGGAAATTGAAAATGAACAGCTTCGCAACAGCATAAACAAAATTGTAGCAGGGAACAGAAGCGCCGCGCCCTCGGGTGTTGATACGCGTATTCAGGCTCTTGTTGAGGAAAATAAGCGCCTGACAAATCTTTTGAAACAAAAAGACACTGTTAATACGCCGAGTGTATCATCGGGCGATGTTTATGCCAGAAAAATAGCGGCATTAAAAAATGAGAACCAAGAACTCATGGCGCAGATCAACGCGCTTTCCGGGCAAAGACAAAATGATAATTCAGGTGCATTAAAAGCATATAAAGAAGAAAATACATTGCTCAAAGAGGCCTTAAATCAGCGCGATAACGGTGCGGATCGTATCGTTGTTCTGCAAAGACAGATCCAAAGCTTAAAGTTAGAAAACAAAAGACTTTTGGAAAGTGAGACGCAATCTGCATCACTGCACACAGACGCTGATATGCGTGAAAAAGAGGCACTTATTGTGTCGTTGCAAGGTACGGTTAAGGCGCTTCAGGTTGATAACAGGAAATTAGGTTTGGCCGTTGCTGAAGCAAGTGAAAAGGCACTTAATTATAGTGACCGCGCCACGGAAGCGCGCAGTGCATACGATAATAATATGAAGGCGCTGGACACATTAAAAGAGCAGTTGTCGCAGGTGCAAGATGAGAATAGCCGTTTAAAAGAAACGGTTGCGGGACGCACAGGCGTTTCATCGCAAGCCAAAGAGCAGATCGCCACGCTTCAAAAACAAAACCAATCTTTAAGAGATACGATTAGTGCGCAAAATGAAGCGCTTGTATCTTCTGATAACGCGGCAAAAACGGCGGAACGTCTTTTGGTTGAAAATGGATCACTGAAAAGAGAGCTTGAATCTGCGGATAAATCAAGCTCAGCAAACGGTGAAACGGCGCAACAGCTGCTTGAACGGGTCAAGGTTCTGCAAGGTGGCATTGTCCAGCGGGATAATTATATTAAGAAGCTTGATGGCCTGAAAGACACCGTAAAGCTTCTGCGTGAGGAAAATGATCGCTATGCGCAAGGTGCATCTAGAGACCAAAGCGCTTCGGTTCAAATATCAACCTTAGCCAGCCAAAATGAAGCATTGGAAGCGGCGTTGAACCAAGAGCGTGAGAATATCATTGCTTACAGAACAAAGATTAAAGAATACCAGGATGAAATTGCGTCTGCCAAAAATGCGCGCGCCAATAATAGTTCAAAGGCGGCACTTGAGAGCTTAGGCGAGAAATTGGACGCGGCGCATCTTGAAAATCAAGAGCTAAAGGCGCGCATAGATTTATTGTCAAAAAATGCTGAATCCGTTGTGTTTCAGAAAGATGCATCTTTTAAAACCAAGCGTAAAGTGGACAGTGCAGCGTCGTTGAGTAATGTTGATGAATCCTCTGAGGTTGTGTTTGCTCATGAAAAGAAAAATATCATAGCCACCGGTAATTCCATTAAAATGAAGGGCACATATACAAGTACATCCAATAACGTGCGTTATGTTGATACACCGTACCCGCCAGTTGATGAGGTTCTACCTGTTCTTGGTGTAAATGGTGTTCATTTAGAAGAAGCGGAAGACGACACAGTCGCGGCGAGCGTGCAAGCAGCAGCATCTGTTGAAGATATGGCGCATGATCCTGTCGTGAAAAACTACATCAAGCCCGAAGAGCTTTTGGCGCAGGAATTAAGCCCGCTGTCTGACAAATAATAATATTTATGTGATGAATTGCCGCAAGGCATCATGAAAAAAGGCTTCGGAAATCGCGAAGCCTTTCTTAATTCTGTCATGTTCACATCAACCTTATTTGGTTGGTTTGTCTTTCGCGCCAGCAGCGCCCATATAGCCCATGTTGAATGGAGGCATCATTTTCATGGCCTTTTCAAACATCTCCATATTTTTGCGGGTCATCTCTTCGAGGTTGTTGGTTTGCGGGAACATACCTTCCATGTTGCGCATACCTTCGAAAGACTTGTTGATTTGCTCTTGCATGCGTTCTTGATTTTGCGCGAAGACATTCATTGTCTGCTCAAGATAGCTTGGCAGCATGGCTTGCATATTGTTGCCGTAAAATCCGATAAGTGTGCGCAAGAAATTCGTCGGCAATAGCGTTTCGTCGCTTGCTTCCTGATCGGCAATAATTTGCGTCAGCACGCTGCGTGTTATGTCCTTGCCTGTTTTGGCCTCAAGAACTACAAAGTTGTGTCCCTCTTGAACCATTTCGCATAGATCATCAAGCGTCACGTAACTGCTGCGACCAGTGTCATATAAGCGGCGGTTTGCATACTTTTTGATTACTGTTGGCTCGTCTTTGCCATTCTTCGCTTTGGTCATGTTGCACCTGTTTTCTGTTAATAATGTAAATGCGATACCATTATTATGCACAAATATAGATAAAAAAAAAGGTTTGTATGGAAAAAGTGCAATATTTTTTTTATGCTGCATGCTGTATGGCACAAAAAATGGCACGGAAAGGTGTTTTATGCGTAAGGGGTTACATCCTCTGTCAGTTCATCTTGGTATGTCTGCGGCGAAAGCCGCGGGTATGGATGAGTATATTGCGCATTTTCCATCGTCTTATTCGCAAGACAAGCTTGTCGATATGGTGCGCGGTATAAAGCAGTATCAGGAACACCCCTATACGCAGCCGCGTTTGGAAACAGAAGAGGTTTGGAGCAATGGTTCTGTCAAGGTTGTAAAACCAATTACCGCGCCGCAAGGTGCAGGTGATATGCCACCCATTTTGCTTGTGCCGTCGCTTATCAATAAATCGTATATTTTGGACTTATCGGAGAAGCGTTCCTTGTTGCGATTTCTTACGCAAAATGGTGTACATGCTTATCTTCTTGATTGGGGGGATTTGACGAACGAGGGCGGCGATGCGCAGATCACGGTCAATGATCTGATTGAGGAAAAGTTATGCGGCGCGATACGGGCTGTTTCAGGTATTCATGATCAACCTATCGACGTACTGGGCTATTGCATGGGCGGGACGCTGCTTGTGCCTGCGGCGCAGATGGTGCAGGCGCATATAAGGCGCATTGTGTTCCTTGCCACGCCATGGGATTTTCACGCGCAGACTGCGGATCAAGAGGATAATCTTGCCAGAGCTGTGCGCATTTGGTCGCCGATTGTTCTGCCGATTATTCGAGAGAAAGGTGTCTTGCCGTCATCATATGTTCAGGCTTTGTTTGCGAGCCTGAGCGCAGATGAAACAATACGAAAATTCACCAGATTTGCATCAATGGATCAGGACAGCGCAGAGGCAGAATTCTTTGTTTCGGTTGAGGACTGGTTGAACGATGATGTTGATATCCCCGGAAGCGTCGCGCAAGGCTGCATTCAGGGGTGGTTCCTCGATAATACACCGGCAAAAGGGCAGTGGGTTGTCGCAGCGCGCGCTGTAAAGGCACAAGACGTCAAGGCTGAGACGTTGCTGATCACATCACGCAAGGACAGGCTCGTGCCTTATGCCTGCGCGATGGCACTGAAAGATCAGATGACGCATGCGCGCTGCGATGTGATTGAAACATCCACGGGACATATCGGTATGATTGTCGGTAAACGCGCGGTTTCTAATATATGGTCACCCATATTAGAATGGCTAAAATCTTAAAAAGAAAAATGGCGTTTATAGTGTTTTGGGCTTGATATATCTGCGCGTGAATATATGGTGTGCTCATAGCTTTTAAATTTGAAAAATGAATGGTGAGATCATGACAGACCCTGTGGTTATAGTTGCAGCAAAAAGAACAGCGATTGGAACATTGGGAGGCGGGCTTTCGACTGTCCCTGCGAGTGATCTCGGCGCACTGGTTATCAGTGCCGTTTTAAAAGATGCCAAGTTGGATGGCGCGGATGTTGACGAAGTTTTGATGGGGCAGGTTTTAACCGCTGGCTGTGGTCAGAACCCTGCGCGTCAGGCCGCTATAAAAGCAGGTATCGCTATAGACGCAACGGCGTTGACGGTTAACCAAGTTTGTGGATCTGGTTTGCGTACAATCGCACTGGGAATGCAATCAATCCTCGCGGGGGATGCCAACATTGTTGTTGCAGGCGGACAAGAGAATATGAGCTTGTCACCGCACGTGATGCATTTGCGTGAAGCGGTTAAGTTTGGTGACGCACAAATGCGTGACACGATGATCCTTGATGGATTGTGGGACAGCTTTAACGATTATCATATGGGTATTACTGCAGAAAATATTGCAGAAAAATACGGGATCACGCGTGAGCAGCAGGATGAATTTTCTGCGACGTCGCAAAATCGAGCAGAGCGCGCCTTGGAGCAGGGCACGTTCAAAGGTGAGATCGTTCCTGTCGAAGTGCAACAGCGCAAAGAAACAATCACGATAGATACAGATGAATTCCCACGTGCGGGTGTTACCGCAGAAGGATTAGGCAAATTAAGACCGGCCTTTAAAAAAGATGGAACGGTAACGGCAGCGAATGCGTCGGGTATTAATGACGGCGCGGCGGCGGTTGTTTTGATGCGCGAAAGCGAAGCAAAAAAACGCGGGCTTGAAGTGATTGCAGCAATCAAATCATGGGCGACACGCGGTGTTGATCCGTCTGTGATGGGCACAGGCCCAATTCCTGCATCTAAGGCTGCGCTTGAAAAGGCGGGCTGGTCTGTAGATGAGCTTGATCGGATTGAATCCAATGAGGCCTTTGCCGCGCAAGCGTGCTGTGTTTTGAAAGAGGCTGGCTTTGATCCTGCTAAAACCAATGTGAATGGCGGCGCGATTGCTTTGGGTCACCCCATCGGCGCGTCAGGTACACGTATTCTTGTGACGTTGTTGCACGAAATGGTGCGCTCTGATGCATCAAAGGGGCTGGCAACATTGTGTATTGGTGGCGGTATGGGTATTGCCCTTTGTGTTGAACGTTAATTCTAATCGGAAAGTAAGTTGATGAATAAAGTTGCTGTAGTTACAGGTGGAACACGCGGAATTGGTGAAGCGATTTCCAAGGAATTGAAATCGGAAGGCTATACCGTTGTTGCAGTTTATCACGGCAACGAAGACGCAGCACAAAAATTTCGCGATGAAACAGGCTGTGAAGCGGTGAAGTTTAACGTCGCGGATTTTGATGAATGTCAGAAATCAATGGACATGATCGAAGAAACGCATGGCGAAATCGCGGTTCTGGTCAATAATGCAGGTATTACGCGCGATGGCGTTTTGCACAAAATGCCGCTGGAAAATTGGAATGATGTTATTCAAACGAATTTGACATCATGTTTTAATATGTGCCGCGCGATCATTTTGAAAATGAGAGAGCGTCAATATGGACGCATCATCAATATCAGTTCAATCAATGGCCAAAAAGGGCAGTTCGGTCAGGTGAATTATTCTGCGGCAAAGGCGGGCATGATCGGCTTTACCAAGGCGTTAGCCCTTGAGTCTGCTGCGAAAAATGTAACAGTGAACACAATTTGCCCCGGATATATCAAAACAGACATGACTGCGGCAATGTCACAAGATGTTCTTGATTCCATTATTCGTCAAATCCCCGAAATGCGCATGGGTAAACCTGAAGAAATAGCAGCGATTGTGGCTTTTCTTGCCTCTGACAAGGCGGCGTTTGTTACGGGCGCGACAATATCTGCTAATGGCGGCCAGTATATGGTCTAAATACATACGGTGGTATGTTGCGCGCTCGCGCTGCGTATTATTGCTGTGTATGCCGTACATATTTCCCTAGAAAAAGCCTTATTTACGCTGTATCCTATTGGGTATGGTTAAAGATAGAGTCATTTTAGAGCGCCGTTATGTTCCCAAAGGAACGGTCATTATCAGAGAAGATGATGAGGCCTATTCTGCCTATTTGGTGCAATCAGGCGAAGTCAGTGTGTTCACCAAAAGAAATGGACAAGAAATTGAATTGGCCAGACTTGGTGTTGGTGAAATTTGCGGTGAAATGGCTCTGATGGGGGATGATCTTCGCTCTGCAAGTGTGCGCACTGTCGAGGATTGCAACCTTATCGTCATAACGCGCTCAGCGTTTGAGGAAAAACTGCGGAATAGTGATACGACAATACAGGCTGTGATGCGCATGCTCATAAAAAGAATCATTATGTCCAATGCCGAATTTGTCGGTTTTTCAACAAAAAAAGATGAGTGACACGCTCTGACACTCAATAAGCGCGCACTGTATCCGCAGTTGTGTTTTTTGCTGTTGAGATTGTATCGACATACCGATACTATCCGAACATCGTAATATATATTTTCAATCAAACGAGGCCGAACCCATGAAGCGTTTTCTGGTTATTATTTTTACTGTAGTATTTGTGTGTTTGGCTGCCGTCGTATTTGCTCCGTCTTTTATTGATTGGAGTGCATATAAGGATCAGGCCGCACAGCAAGTCGCGTCGCAAACCGGTCTTAAGATGGATATAAAAGGTGGGTTGGGCTTTTCTATATTACCCTCACCGCGCTTTTTCATTGAAGATGTAAGCGTAGCATCCCCCGAAGGTTCAAAAAACACGACCTTGGTGTCATTGGATCGTCTGGATGTTAATGTGTCATTGATGCCGTTGTTCCAGCGTCAGGTTAAGGTGACCTCTCTGACTGTGGTGAAGCCTGTTATCGCGCTTGAAATGCTTGAAAACGGTAAACTTAACGTGATGACGGAGCAGCTTGATTCTCTGCTAGCAGGGGACGCAGATGCGAGTCAAAGCACAGCATCAGATGCTCAACAAATATCGCTCGATCAAATTCGTATTAAGGACGCATCCTTCTCATATTTGGATCATAAATCTGGCGTCGAAACAAAAGTTCAAAACATCAATCTTGATTTGAGCGCGCAAAGCCTTACAGGCCCGTTTAAGGCGCAAGGCTCTGTATTCTATAATGGACATGCGTTGAGCTTTGACGCGCAAACCAGTGCGTATGATGCTGAAAACAAGATGATTACGCCGAAAGTAAAATTGATTCTGCAACCCGGCGACGTTGGCGTTCAATATGAAGGCGTGGTGAGCTTTGCGGACGCGGTATCATTACAGGGGCAAACAGGCATTCATGTGGATGACGCGGTTAAGGCTTTGTCTGATTACAACATATCGGCGCAAGGGTTGAGCGCAGGCGCGCTGGATGCATCGGGTTTGCTGACGGCGGATGCAAAATCGTTGTCCTATAAGAACATGACATTGACCTATAACAAGCAAGCCTTAACGGGCGACTTGATGGTTACGTTCGCGCCTTTATCTTATCAATTCAAACTATCCAGCCCATCGGATTTGAATATTGGTGCGATTACAAAAAGTGGTTACGGGTTTGAAAAGGGTGCAATCAATATTGATATTGCCGGTAATGGCGAAAAAACGACCTTCAATAAATCATCTGTGCAGCTTGATGGGCAGACATTCAATTTATCAGGCGCGTATTACACAGATAACAAGTCAAAACGCCCTAAAATTGACCTGTCTGTTGCGTCGCCAAAGGTTGATTATGACCTGTTAATGTCAAAAATGCCGAAAGCCTCATCCGGCGGTACGATGAAAGACAGCATCGCGGCTTTGGCCATGCCCTTTGATATGAACGCTTCTGTTGCCATCGACGAATTGATCTGGCAGAAGAAAAAGTTAAGCGGCATCGCTTTGAAGGCCAAAACATCGGACAATGTTGTGGTGCTGGATTCCCTATCTGTTAAGGATTTTGGTGGCTCTTCGGTTAAGGTTTCGGGCGATATACAAAATGTTAAGAATGTATCGGGGATTACCTCTTATGTTGATTTGAACAGCCCCGATATTCATAAGCTCGGTAAATGGCTCGCAATTGATACGGCGGCATGGCCGAAACAGCTTAAAAACGCGAATGTGAAGGTTAAATCCACAGGATCATATGACGCGATGGATGTGACCGCCAATATTGGTGCAATGGGCGGTGAAGTGATTGCCAAAGGCGGCGTGAAGACTCCGTTCGCAACGCCTGCGCTTAGTGACTTGGTGCTGCAACTGAAACATAAGAATATGGCGGAAGCTGTACAAATTTTAAGCTCCGCCGTTGTGACGGATAAAAACTTGCAAAAGCCCTTGGATTTTTACACAAAAATCAGTCAATCAGGCGCGCGTTACAAGCTTGAAGACATTAAAGGTAATCTTTCGGGCATTTCTGTAACGGGTAATCTTGACGCTGATCTTGGTTCTTCTGTGCCAATGATCAAAGGTGCATTGGCCTTTGGTGATATTAAGCTTGAGTCTGTGATGGCGCCAGCCTCCACAAGCAGCTCAACCGCTCGGTGGTCGAAGGAGCCGATCAATACAAGCGCGCTGCAATCTGTGAACGCTGACCTGACGTTATCGGCGCAAAATATTACCTATGGCGCATGGCCGCTTGATAAACCGAAAATGCATCTGTCTATCAAGGACGGTGTGTTGGACATTACGGATCTGACCTCCAACGTATTTGGCGGCACGATTGCCTTGTCATCCAGCATTAAAACAACGAAAGAGCCGCGCTCACCGCTTTATTTTGAAAACTCCAGTGCGTTCAAAAATGTTGATATCGGCAAGTTGTCTAAGGCGTTGCTTGGTACGCAGTTATTGAAGATTAGTGGCGACGGTAACCTTGATATCAATCTCAAAAGCTCCGGCGCAAGTCCTGCAGCTCTGATCTATGATTTGGGCGGTACGGGTGTTGTGAAAGGTTCTGATATCATCCTTGTTGGTATTGATGTGACACGCTTCGTGCGCGCACTGTCGGATGAGAGCAAGCCCGGTGACACGGTTATGGGGCTTTGGAAAGGCAGTACAAAGGGCGGTCAAACCAATTTTGAGCGTCTTGACGGTGCTTTTGTGATTAAAAACGGCATTGTTAATATCAGTTCTATGGATCTGGATGGCACGCAGGCAAAGATCGAAACAACCGGAACTGTGGATTTGCCAAAATGGTATCTGACGACGCAACACACCATGACCATCAAGGGAACGGACGATGTGCCTTCTGATGTGCCGCCGTTTAAAATGGCGTTCAAAGGCTCATTGGACAACCCCGCACAAACATTCGGGCAAGGCGTTCTGGAGGATTACCTAAATCGTAAAGTGCAAAGAAAGATCAATGATCTTATTTCCAAAAAGCTTGGGCTTCCGACAAATGACAATAAACCGCCTGCAGGTCAACAACCTGCAACAGGTCAGGAAACTCCGCCAAGTGAACAGCAGCAGCAACAACAAGCACCCACTCTTGAGGACGCCGCAGAAGGCGCAATAAAAGATGTGCTGAAAAACTTACTGCGCTAAGCGGTTTTGAAGATGCTTTAAGATGTAGACGCGAATGGCACTGGATAAATTGCCGCGGCTGTCTTTGTCGATTTCTGAAATCAATTTATTAACGGACACGCCGTCTTGTTGCGCGATTGTTTTTAACGCGCACCAAAATTCAGGCTCTACGGTAATGCTGGTATTGTGCCCGGAAATACGAACAGAGCGTTTTTTGATCTGTGTATTTTCGGGCACATCTTTATCCATTATTCTGCAGGCTTAATCATATCAAGTGGGTTGATCCAGTCTTGGAACTGCTGGTCGGTTAACAGGCCAAGGGCAAGGCCGGCTTCTTTTAAGGTTGAGCCGTCAGCGTGCGCTTTCTTCGCAATCTTTGCTGCGTTATCATAACCGATATGTGGGTTTAACGCGGTGACAAGCATCAAGCTTTCATTCAATAATTTATTGATGCGCTCTTCGTTGGCTTCAATCCCGACAACGCAGTTTTCGGTAAAGCTGTTTGCGCCGTCTGCGATTAATCGTATGGATTGCAAAACGTTATAGATGATAACGGGTTTGAAGACGTTTAATTCAAAATGCCCGTTTGATCCCGCCACGGTAACGGCGACGTGATTGCCCATAATTTGTGCACAAACCATAGTCAGGGCTTCGCATTGCGTGGGGTTGACTTTACCCGGCATGATGGATGATCCTGGCTCGTTTGCTGGCAAGTTCAATTCACCAATACCGCAGCGCGGGCCTGAACCCAACAAGCGGATATCGTTGGCGATTTTCATCAGTGATGTTGCAAGAACGTTTAATGCGCCGGAAAGCTCAACCATGGCATCGTGCGCGGCAAGGGATTCAAACTTATTCTCTGCCGTTTTGAATTCCAATGCTGTGATGTTTGAAACATGCGTTGCAAATTTCTCTGCAAAACCAACCTTTGTGTTGATCCCTGTCCCAACGGCAGTTCCACCTTGGGCGAGTTGCATTAGGCGCGGCAGGCAATTACGCACGCGGGCGATGCCAAATTCGATTTGCTTGGCGTAGCCTGAAAATTCCTGACCGAGTGTAATCGGCGTTGCATCTTGTAAGTGTGTGCGTCCGATTTTGACGATTTCTTTGTAATCCTCGGCCTTTTTGCTTAAGGCATCGTGCAGCCCCTCTAGTGCGGGGATGAGTTCATGGTGAACCTGTTCCATGGCGGCAATATGCATGGCGCTTGGGAAGGTGTCATTGGATGATTGCCCCATATTAACGTGATCATTCGGGTGAACGGGCGTTTTGCTGCCGCGCACGCCGCCTAAAAGTTCAATCGCACGGTTGGAAATGACTTCGTTGGCGTTCATGTTACTTTGTGTGCCTGACCCTGTCTGCCATACAACCAATGGAAATTCATCTTGCAATGTACCGTCAATGATTTCTTCCGCGGCGCGCACGATGGCTTCGCCAATGTCTTTACCGAGGATACCAAGCTCTATATTGGCTAAAGCGGAGGCTTTCTTTTGAATGCCGAGTGCGCGCACAAGCGGCGCGGGCATTTTCTCGTCGCCAATTTTGAAGTTTTCAAGTGACCGTTGCGTCTGTGCACCCCAATAGCGGTGCGCCGGAACATCAACTGAACCGATTGAATCGCTTTCAGAGCGTGTTTCCGTGTCATTTATTGTTTGCGCCGTTTCAGTCATAATTATGTATCCTCTTATGTTTGTGGTGCGTCTAATATGCGTTTGTTTTAGGGCTTAAAATCGTGACGTGACCCATTTTACGACCTTTTTTCACCTGTTTTTTGCCATAGAGGTGAATATTGGCGCAGTCATCATCCAGATAATGGTCGATATGGTTGATATCATCCCCGATTAAGTTCAGCATGGTTGCGTCGCTGTGACGCTTGCTTGATCCGACGGGCAGGCCGCAAACGGTGCGGACATGGTTTTCAAATTGCGAAACACAACATGCATCAACCGTCCAGTGGCCTGAATTATGCGTGCGCGGCGCGATTTCGTTGACGAGTAACGTGCCATCATCGCAAACAAAGAATTCTACGGTTAAAACACCGATCAAGCTTATGGCTTCGGATATGGTTTTCGATACGCTAAAGGCTTTATCTTTGATGGTTTCTGCGATGTCACAAGGCATAGTCGTTTTGTGAAGGATATGATTCTTGTGTTCGTTTAACATTGGGCCGTAAAGCTCTGTTTTACCGTTGACATCTCTTGCTATGATAATGGAGATTTCCTTGGTGAAGGGCACGAAATCTTCCATGATGATGTCATGGCCTTTTGTTTCCTCCAGATAGGATTGCAAGTCTTTATCGTCGGATAAGGTGGCGGCCTCACATTTTATTTGCCCTTTCCCGTCATAACCAAAACGCGCTGTTTTCAAAATGAAACGTGGGCTGCCCCAAAGGGTGGCGGTGGCTTGTATATCATTTAGGTCGCGCACAGCAGCCCAGCGCGTTGTTTGTATATCCTGTTCATTCAGGAATGTTTTTTCCTTGATTCTGTCTTGCGATACGTCGAGGAGTGTTTTTTCGGGGAGCACAGCGTTGGCTTTTAACGTCTCGATGTATTCTATTGTTTTTAAAGGAATATTTTCAAATTCATAGGTGATGATATCTGTTTTTTCGCAAAAGGCTTTGAGCGCGTCCTGATCATCATAACTCGCCACGATGGTTTCTTTGGCGACGTAGGAGGCGGGGCAATCTTGTTCGGGAGAATAGATAATCACGGCAATACCAAGGCGCGCCGCAGCCATGGCGCTCATGCGCCCCAACTGTCCGCCGCCGAGAATGCCCAGCGTTATATCCGCATTGATTATCGCCATCTTTTGCTACTCCGATGGGGTTCCTTTGACACTTTCGGTCTGCTTTGCTCTGAATTTTTCAAGTGAGGCCTGCACGTCCGGCATCGAGATGCCGAGAATAGAGGCAGCGAGCAAGCCTGCATTCTTGGCACCGGCTTCGCCAATTGCAAGCGTCGCAACGGGCACGCCGCCGGGCATTTGTACGATGGAAAGAAGGCTGTCCATACCCTTCAGGGCTTTACTTTCGACCGGAACGCCCAAAACAGGAAGGGGGGTAAGGCTTGCGACCATACCGGGCAAATGCGCCGCGCCGCCAGCGCCAGCGATAATAACCTTAAGGCCGCGGCTTTTGGCGGTCTTTGCGTAATCGATCATGCGTTCAGGTGTACGGTGTGCCGATACAATCAGGCATTCATGTGCAACGTTGAAATCGTGCAAAATCTCATGAGCCGCTTTCATTGTTGTCCAATCGGACTGCGACCCCATAATAATGCCAACGAGTGGTTCTTTATCGGAATGTGTCATATACGCACGCTTTTATGTTTGCAGAAGATTACTTTATAGGAAAAAGCCGATTGCCCCGCAAGGCTATAAATGAAATTTATCTATCGGAATTACGCGATGATATCGTCAATCAGCGCACTTTCAAGCTTCTGGATCATGTCCTTAAGCCATAATTTCTTTTTCTTGAGCTGCTGCATGTGTAATAGATTCACGGGGGTATCACTTCTTACGGCTTTTTCAATAAGCTCGTCGAGTGCTTGATGCTCACCTCTGTATTCTGTAAGCTTCGCTTTCAGTTCTTCCCGATCTTCCTGCATGGCGTATTTTATTAACCTTTTGAAATATTGATCGTGAAGAATAACATATAATCCATTGTTTGATAAACAAAAAGTAACAAATCTGCAATCATTGTGCTTTGCACCATTTAAAAAAAAACGATCTTGCTATAATTTAAAGCAGGCGCAGGGATTCTGTGTTACGGAATTTTGTTTAAGAATGGCTTTAACAGGCGAAAATCGGAGTAGTTATATATGAAAAAAAGAATCGCAATTTTTACAAGTGGTGGCGATTGTGCCGGTTTGAACGCCGTAATGCGCGCCGCGGTGCTGCGTGCTCATGGTTTGGGGTGGGAAGTTGTTGGTCTGTTGAACGGTACGGCGGGCTTGTTAGAGAAAGAGCCACAATACAGAATTTTGAGTCCTGATGACTTTGACGGCAATATAATGCGTCAGGGCGGTACAATTTTAGGAACCACCAATTCGCGCAACCCGTTTGCCTATACCATGGATGATGGCAGAGTGCTTGATCGCTCGGACGAATTGATACAGGCATTTAAAGATCTCGGCATTGAATCAATTATCGGCATTGGCGGTGACGGCAGCTTTGAGATTTTGAATAAACTTGTGAAGCAGGGCGGGCTTAACTTTGTCGGCATTCCGAAAACCATTGATAATGATGTGAATATGACGGATTTTGCGGTGGGCTATGATACGGCTGTCGCGGTGGCAACAGAGGCGCTGGATCGTTTGCAACCTACCGCCGCGAGTCATGACCGCGTTATGATTCTAGAGGTAATGGGACGTGATGCAGGGCATATAGCCCTTGCCGCGGGCATTGCGGGCGGCGCGGATATTATTCTGATCCCTGAGATTGAATATTCAATTGAGGCGTTGGCAGATAAAATTAACACCATTAAGGCGCAGGGGCGCAACTTCGCGTTGGTTATCGTGTCAGAGGCCGTTAAAACGCCGGACGGTAAGAAACATGAGGTCGTTTATCATGGCGGGGAAACGCGTTATGGCGGTATTGGCGATTATCTGGGCGTTAAAATTGCACAAGCCACAGGTTCGGAAACCCGCGTTACTGTATTAGGGCATGTTCAAAGGGGGGCGAGCCCGTCTTACAATGACCGTTTATTGGCTTCGGCCTTTGGCGTGAAGGCTGTGGATTTGCTCCAGCAGGAAAAATTCGGGCGTATGGTGGCATGGCAGAATGATGATGTCGTCGATGTTTCAATCGAAGATGCGATTGCCAGATGTAATACTGTCGATGTTGACGGCATGTTGGTTCATACCGCCAAATCATTGGATATTTCCTTCGGAGAGTGAAAAATCTAGGTTTTCAAATAAAAAATGTGTAAACTCTATGGTATTGATATATTTGAAACTTGCTAGCCGCGTGTCGTGGCTATACACTGTTTTCGTGTGTTGTGACATCCGATGACAATTTAACTAGAAGAGTGAAACTTTTAATATGCTTTACGTACAACAATCCTTAGGCCCCGATGAAGAGCTTATCCATGTCGGGAAATTTCATTGGATGTATACTGTAAACTCTTTTCTAGCCATTGTCTGGGGGCTCTTCGGTGCAATCATGATCATGTTTTTCGCCTTTAAGGCGTATGAGTTTATGGGCAAGTTACCGTCCAATGCCGGATTTTTCGAGGCGATACATATTATCCATCCCTTGATCCGCGCGGGCTCGTTTTTGTTTTTTGTGCTTGGGTTGGTGAAGTTTGCACAAATGATGGTGACGAAGGTGACAACTGAAATAGCGATTACCAATACGCGCTTGGTTTATAAACGCGGCCTTGTTGCCCGACATGTCGGGGAAATCAGCATTGACCGTATTGAAGGGGTGAATGTGTTGCAGCCAATTATGGGGCGTATTTTCAATTACGGTCGTGTGATGGTTCGTGGAATGGGTGTCGGCGAAGTACTTCTGCCACCTATTGAAGATCCCATTTCCTTCCGTAGAGCAATCGAAGAGGCGAAAGTCAGATGAGTAATAATAAAAGAGCACCAAACTATAAAACTGCGCAAGATCGTGAAATTGCGAAAATGTTGGTCAGTGGCGAAGAAGTTATTCTTCAAGCAAAGCTTCATTGGGCAATTTATTGGAAGGCCACGGCGGTCTTGGTTTTTGCCTTGTTGCTCTTTATCTATATACCGCCTCTTGGGATGTTGGCGGGCTTATGTGGTGTGTTTTTGCTTTGTGTTGCTATTTTAACGCAGCATTTTCTGATTTTAACAATCACGAATAAGCGTGTTTTGGCGCGCTATGGCTTGTTGCAAATGGATGTCGTTGATATTCGTTTGAGCAAGGTCGAGAGTATTGATCTGGAGCGTATGCTGCCCGGTCACATGTTGGGTTATGCCAGCGTCGTTGTTATGGGCACAGGTCAACGCCTTATCCGTATTCAGTATATTGCCAACGCAGAATCATTCCGTCGCTATTACAATGAAATGGTTCTGGCGGAAGAGGGCAATGAAGATGCTGAACGCGAAATCAACCAAATCAAGCAGAGTTTGGAAGATGAAGACGGTAAATCATCGTCTGGGAAAAGAAAAACGAATAAAAGGTAGATTACGCCCTTGCTTTTAGCGGGCTGTTACGCTTTTTTATACATCAATCAAATTAAATCAGTTAGAACCCTTTGAAACAGGAAGCATTGTCATGCCGGATTCAAAAAAAGCGCACCCTAATGGATGGGATAAAAGTAAACTTGTCAGTCGTTATGTAACCGAGGGCGCAAAGTCCGCGCCGCACCGCTCTTATTACTATGCGATGGGTATGACCGAAGAGCAAATTCATCAACCTTTGGTTGGTGTAGCAACATGCTGGAACGAGGCAGCGCCTTGTAATATCGCGCTATCCCGTCAGGCACAAGCCGTGAAAAAAGGGGTTGATGCAGCAGGCGCAACGCCGCGCGAATTTACAACAATTACGGTAACCGATGGTATCGCGATGGGGCATGAGGGTATGCGCTCTTCGCTTGTATCGCGTGAAGTGATTGCCGATTCTGTTGAGCTTACGATGCGCGGCCATTGTTATGATGCATTGGTTGGTTTGGCTGGTTGCGATAAATCACTGCCCGGTATGATGATGGTGATGTTACGCCTGAACGTGCCGAGTGTCTTTATGTATGGCGGAACGATCTTGCCGGGCAGATATAAGGGCAAGGATGTGGATGTTGTAAACGTATTCGAAGCCGTCGGACAGCACGCAACAGGCGCGATGAGTGATGAAGAATTACATGAACTTGAATGTGTGGCATGTCCGTCTGCGGGCGCGTGCGGTGGTCAGTTTACCGCCAACACAATGGCTTGTGTGAGTGAGGCGATTGGCCTTGCATTACCAAATTCCGCCGGTGCACCCGCGCCGTATGAAAGCCGTGATGAATATGCGAAAGCTTCGGGCGAGGCTGTGGTGCGTCTTATCAAGAATGGCGGCCCATTGCCGCGTGATATTGTGACGCGACGATCTTTGGAAAATGCAGCGGCGATTGTTGCTGCAACGGGTGGGTCAACGAACGCTGCGCTTCACCTTCCGGCGATGGCGCATGAGGCGGGCATTGATTTCAATTTGTTTGATGTTGCGGACATATTTAAGAAAACCCCTTACATTGCGAATTTGCGCCCGGGAGGGAAATATGTTGCCAAGGATTTATATGATGTTGGCGGTGTTGGTGTTGTTTTGAAAGAGCTTTTGGATAATGGCTATATCCATGGGGATTGTATTACGGTCACGGGCAAAACAATCGCGGAAAATCTGGAAGGCATTACATTGCCCGAAGATCAGGATGTCGTTTTCCCTGTGAAAGCGCCGATCTATCCGACGGGCGGAGTTGTGGGCTTAAAAGGTAATTTGGCTCCTGAAGGCGCGATTGTTAAAATCGCAGGGCTGGACGAGCTTGTGTTTGAAGGGCCTGCGCGCGTGTTTGATGGCGAAGATGCATGTTTTGAAGCTGTGCAAAATCGCGATTATAAGGACGGCGATGTGCTCGTTATTCGTTATGAAGGCGCAAAAGGCGGGCCGGGGATGCGTGAAATGCTCTCAACCACGGCGGCGTTGTACGGGCAGG
>TARA_R110001592_G_scaffold6774_12_pt1 | contig 21381 bp, 17 predicted proteins | sample TARA_R110001592 | Tara Oceans TARA_R110001592 (sample SAMEA4398387) | marine metagenome | biome: Polar Biome; feature: [SRF] surface water layer (ENVO:00010504); material: water (ENVO:00002006), including particulate matter (ENVO:01000060) such as... | depth 5 m | reverse complement strand
TGAAAGACAGGGGCCATCGAGGGCGAGCGGAGGCACAATGGCGTTGATGCGGCTGCCATCTGCAAGTCGCCCATCAACAATGGGACTAGATTCGTCAATACGGCGTCCCAGCGGAGAAATCATGCGGCGAATAACTCGTAGCACGTGGCGATTGTCGAGAAAGCGCATATCCGCTTTTTCAAGCACGCCATCGCGTTCGACATAGATATTGCGTGGACCATTAATCAGAATGTCATTGATACTTGGGTCATCTAGTAGGCTCTGCAAAGGACCAAAACCAACAATTTCATTTAATAGATGTTTTTCTAATGACAGAAAGGTTTCCCGATCAATTGTCGCTTCATAAATTCGGCAGTACTGACGGATATAGGCGGAAATAGCCTCCTCAAGCTTTTTCTGATTATCATCGTAAATAATTTTGTCATCTTCAATTCTATCAATAACAAACTTATGCATATCTGACTTCAGTTTTTCATAATCGTCAGTAGGTGCGACTGGCTTACTTGGTGTTCTGCGGTCTATGAGTCTCATGACGGAATACCTAATAATCAGTTAGAAAAGCCGACGCCGGCTTCTGGCGAAGGTTGTGACTTTGATGTTTTTGAACCCTTTTGCGGATCCCCAAATAACATGCTGGTAAACGATGGCGTGTAATCTTGATAGATCTCCCCTGGCAACTCTTTAAGCACAGTATTTCTGGCCATCGGTTTTACCAAGTGGGGTGTCACCACCATTACAAGCTCTTTATCGTCTTGCTCAAATCGAGTAGAGCGGAAGAGGGCGCCAAGAATGGGAATGTCGCCAAGTCCGGGTATTTTGTCGGCGTTGTTATAAGTATTACGAGTTACAAGACCACTGATAATAAAACTTTCACCAGGAGCAAGTTGAATCGTGGTGTCTGTGCGGCGGACCCGTAAAGCCGGCACCGAAACACCACTGGCTTGCACGCCGCTGCTGAAGTCTAGGTCGCTCACTTCAGGCGCGACTTTAAGCATAATACTGTTTTCGCTCAGTATGGTCGGTGTCAGGCGAAGGCGGACGCCAAACTCTTTAAACTCAATTTGTACTTGGCCCTCGTTATTTGCCACCGGGTAGGGGAATTCACCGCCGGCTAAGAAACTTGCTGTTTGCCCCGACAGGCTAACTAGCGAGGGTTCGGCCAAGGTGTAAGCATAGCCATTTTGTTGCAGAGCATTGACGGCAGCGCTAAAGTTTTTGCCGGCATGGCCGATTAGAATGGACGATGTGTTGCCGGTGGTTGTCAGTCCACTCATTAATGAAACAATATCGCTAATACCAGAAATAGAAGGTATTAAACTTGCAGAACCCAGGGCCAGTGCAGTGTCACCTCCTGCGTAAGCTAAGGCGCTGCCAATTTGTTTTAACTGTGAGCGGCTGTATTCGATAATCCGAATATCAGTTTGAACCTGAACCGCACCTTCTTGGACCGTATTGTCTACGACATTCGCACCTGCAGACATCATGAGCTGGTCGTGCTGGCTAAGTGATTGGGTTTTACCCTGCAGAACGATCTTGTCGCCTACGGCATCTACAGCAATACCCTGGGTCGTTGAACTAGCCATATCGGGTACTACGTCAATTTTGAAGGTGGTGGGTTCACCACTACCTTGCCAAAGTAAAAGCTGGGTAGAGCCAATTTGCTTTGCAGTCAGCAAAAATTGCTTTGAATTGAGCACTTTTAAACTCGCGATCGCGGGGTTGCCTATCGCGCTTCGTTTAACGCTGTGCTGTGTAGTCAAGGCCTGCTGTTCGCCCGTCGTCATACGCAGTGTTTTGTATGGGCTGGCTTCGGCGACGGTGACGAGCGCAAGCAGCAAGCTGAATATAAATCCTTTTTTCATTTTGGATACTCCGTTTATGCCTTGGGTTTCGCTCGCTTTCATTATTTGCGTACCGTAATAGTTTCTACAGAATCACCGCTATACACATACACCGATTTAGGTGGTGGTGACGGTTTCAATCCAGTAACGTCGCGAATGAATGCAGTTCGGTCGGCGTCACTCATGTGCTTGCTAAGAGTTTGCTGTGAATCAGTGGGGTTCAGCTGATCAGCTTTGCTGGAAGCCATATCTGCTTCGCCTACTACTACTAAGCGCAGCTCTCCACTTTCTTCAGCTAGTGTTATAACCGGAATATCTTCCAAGGCAATTTCAAGAACCGCCGATCGACTACTTTTTCCGGATTCTTTCTCGACTTTCGCCGAAGACTTTTTCTTGCCCTCGGAGACCTCAATATTTTTGTCGTTGCGCTCAACATCGGTACCGAATGCTATGAGTCGAATATTCTGAAGTAGGCGACGTGACATACTTTTGTTGTAGGTGTCTTTGGATGCCCTAGCGGTGAAAATAATGTCAACTCGATCCCCTGGTTGTAAAAAACCGCCGGCGCTTGATGCTTCATTTACCTTAATAGACAGTGCGCGGTAGCCGGGATTTATATGCGGAGCCAAGGTACTTTGCTTTTCAAAATCACTGCTCCGAATCACTGCGCCCACAGCAACCTTAGACTCTAGTTTCTTGTTTATTATATCGGCGACCTTGGTGTAGCTGCCGTCAACAAGTAGTGGGTAGGGGATAAGCTGTATGTCTTCGGCAGTAATGATTTCGCCTTTGTTCATACTGCGGTTTGCAATAAGTAGCTTTTGCGCGTAAGCAAAATTACTTTGTTCTGCCGCACTTGTTTGTATTTGTGACGTTGGTCGACTCTTGGATGAGTCTTCCTGACTTATTTTGTAGCCAATTATCCCCATGAATACCGCGCTGATAATTAGCAGCGCCGCGATAATTTTTAAAGTCCTTGCTTGCATAGTCGTATCCCTAAAAGATCAATAAACGTCTGTTCTAGTTGCTACCGCTGTCTTGAACTCAATATTAAGCATTGTGTAATAGTGATTCTATTGTGGCTGATACGTATGAGGCCTGCGGCTTGTATCCAGGAAGTAAGCTAGCGCTTGAATATATACTTTCTAAGGAGTACCGCCACTGATCACTAAAAAAGGAGTGTGGCTCTACCGGTTAGCATATCGGGGAGGGTGGGTAGCTTCCCAAAGCCGGGCATGGTTATACCGTCGAGTAACGGTAAAGAGGAAATCGACACTTCACACAAAATTCCATCTAGCGCGGGTGAACCGTCGAGAGGTGCAGATGCGTCTCTGCAGTTGCTAGTCCAGCTTAATGAGCCTGGAGCGTAGATTAAGAGTCCATCGACCGGGTCTTTCTTAAGGCGAACAGTGCCAATAGCGTTGATTTCGGCCTCCCATTCTGCTGTGGTTTCACAGTCTTCACAAACGAGTGCGGCGCGAAGTACCTCTTCGCTTGAATAAGTGAAGTTTTGGACCAACAGAAATGCCAAGCCGTACACAATAATGGCATAGCAGATAATAAAGAGGACTGGGAAAATGAAGACGAACTCTATGGCAACAGCACCTTTTTGCCGCTGCTGAATCGAGCGATAAAAGTTGTGGTTTACCATTGTCGTGCTCCATGCGTAATTTATGATCGTGAAATCAGGAAATAAAATTGAAAAGTGATATGAATATTGCGCCCATCGCAACAGCGCTTCCCAAGGGTAGGCCCCTCTGTAAGGAGGTTGCCGTCAGATTACTTGCCGGGTAGTGCGCTTTTGTTAAGGACATCTTCGAAATAAAGTGGGCCGATGACATTAATAACAGCAGACTAAGTATCCCAGTGGAAAATACCCAAAGTAGTTCCATCGGTGGCCATAAAGGAGATATCGCCAACATTAGTTTTACATCGCCGCCCCCTACAAGCCCTTTCATGAAGCCAGGCAGTGTGAGCGCTAATCCGATAATGGCGTTTATAATAATAATCTTGAAGCTTATAACGGGTGATAGGGCGGCATAACATGCCGCCCACCCTGCAAGTACTATCAACCAGCTGTTAGGTATCCGTCTTTGCTTCCAGTCGATATAAGCTATAACTATTAATATAGACAGAGCGGGCAGGATCACTGCGGGCTCTCGCTATTATTCTAGCTGAGTAGCAATATCAGTGAAGGCTTTACCGATACCAGCGGTGGTGCTTGAACCACTACCAAGTAAGCTGACACCAAATACGATAATAACAACGAGCAGTGCAGCCATAACCGCGTATTCAATGGCGCTGGCGCCGCTCTCGTCACTCTTGAGTTTACGTAGTGTGCTAGTAATTTTATTTAACATGAGTCATTCTCCGTGGTTTAAATGAGTTACCTAACAGCGCAGGATTTTCCTCTCGCTCTTGATGCTTACTTTGCTGTTTACACAGATTTAATGAAATAAGTAATTGCCGAAATGGAATTAAGGGAAATAGCAGTTTTTAAGGGGTTTTTGGGGTATTTTGTCGTTCGGAGCACGTTTTGGCAGAAGTTTTTAAAAAAAATATTCGCTTCAAGGCGATGGATTTTCTTGCTAGGCGAGAATACTCGCGCCAGGAATTACGGTTAAAACTGTTTCAACGCTTCCCGGAAAGCGCCGATATTGATCAGGTACTAGACGAATTGAGGCTTGATGGCTTGCAATCAGACGCTCGTTTTGCTGATTCATTCTTCCGTTTGAGGGTCAATGCTGGATACGGCCCCCAGTATATAAAAGCTGAATTACACCAACGAGGTATAGAAGACACCCTTATTGCTGGAGTGTTTGCTGCGCAAGATATTGACTGGCGGGTAGCGGCTAAGCAGCTATTTGAAAAAAAGTACGCTGGCCAGGATATATCAGACGCCAAGGTGCGTGCTAAGTGCATGCGATATATGCAGTATAAAGGGTATTCTTTTGACCATATTCGCGGCTTGTTCTGAATGCTTGCTAGCCGGCTGCTTTTAAATGTCCCGTCCTCCCTTAATCTGAATCGCGCATAAAGCGCCTGTCATTCTTTATCGATTGGCTATGACGCTGAGGACAGAGCAGGCTTTAGGTTTTTAAGTGAGTGGCTTTTTACTGAACGGGAGTGATATAGGTCGCGATCAAACTTCAGAATGAAGAGAGAGGGCTAATCAGCATTGCTGCTTTTGTAGGTATATTCTGGTCTGTGCATTGAGTTCTTTTTACGATTATCATGTCTCAGTAATAACGATGAGTTTACGTTTTTGGAGAAATAATGAAGAAATTTAGTGTTGTGGTGTTATTGAGTGCTTTGCTTGGCGGCTTTGCAATGTCGCCGGCTTTTGCCGATCAAGCCGCTTTTGGTGGCGCACGCTTAGATGTATTAACTGAAAAATTAGATTTGTCTGAAAGACAGCAAACCCAGATCAAGGCATTGCTTGCCAATTATGCGCAAGAAGCCGTGACGATTCGTGCTGGGCTGGTGGCGGCGCAAGAGAGTATTCGCCGGGTAAATTTGGCAAGACTCGGTGATGCTGATGTTAAGCGCTTAAGTCGTGAAGCAGGGCGACTTTCAGCCGCCCATACGACGGCATTGCTGAATACTCAGCGAGGTTTTTACGCCGTGCTCGACAATAAGCAAAAGCAGGCCTATAACAAGATCCGCTCCGATGCCTTGCAAGCTGCAACAGCAAAGACCAAGTAATCAATTTGCGGCCATATGACGCTCGGCGTGGCTAGTTGAGCGTTTCACACCCGCAATAGCGACGTTTAGCTAGCCCGTATGAAGGGGCTAGCTGGCTATCCTAGGTAGACTGAAGCGAGCCTTACAAGCGTTGGATTGTCATGCCCTCTTTCACTACCCACTCGGCGAGTGCGTCGGCTTTGCTTTCGCTACTGACAACCGCGATGCTTGCCTCCGCATTGCTCAAGTAAAGTTCGCAGACGCGTAGTAAATCTTCTTCCGTAACGGCGAGAACGCGCTGCCGGAACTGCCGGCGTTCGGCTAATGTGCGGCCGAAAACATTGCTGTGATAATCCTGTTTTGCCTCCCCAGCCGGGGACCCCGGTTTGTCGATGCTGCCGACTACCCCCAATACTGCTTCCTCCAGACCTTTCGCTGACACTGGAGTTTGGAGCATCCAGCTAATGGATTTATCGAAGTCGCTCAGTGTCTCTTGTAAGCGCGGATCTCTATAGGAATAAAAGCGGAATGCGGCAATATTAGAGTCTTGTGAGGCGCCACCACCATAGGCGCCACCTTGCTCGCGAATAGCGCGGTGTAAAAAGCCATTTCGCAAATACACGGCTAGCACCGTAAGCACCGGTGCATCCGGGTGGCCAGAAGGTACCGTGGGGTAAGCTTTGGCACAGAAATTAACCTGGGAGCTAGCGACCCAGAATGATTTACTCGCAGCACGTAGTGCTGGTAGTTCAAAGCCTTTTGAGCCCGAAGTATTAAAATCCTGCCAAATCGGTGCGAGTTCAGCGCATAGACCTTCGAGGTGGTGGTCCTCAGCAATAATGAGCAGTTCCTTACTACTGGCAAGCATTTTCTGATGAATGGCTGACAACTCCTCAGCCAGACTTGCCAGTGCTTTGCTATCTTCAATACGCTTGGCAAGTTGCTTAAGGTGACGTATGCCGCTTAAGCCCCCTAAGTCTTCATTCACCTTGGCGATGGGGCTCATACCCGCACTCGCGGCGCTCATTGCAAGGCCGTGACCATTGCCAGTGATAGCCGATTCTCGACGTCCTTTAAGTTGGGCGATGAGTTCTTGAAGGCGCTCGTGCTCGTCAAAACGAAGTTGCTCAAAGGTATCTCGCATAAGCTGCGCTTGGTCCTCGGCATTTCGCAGTAGAGCTTTTGAAGACAGCACTAAATACGCTTGGATATCTTGCTCGTCATTGATACCGCCGCGCATCGTGGTATAGGCGCTAATACCGCCGCATACCTGAGACTGCCGAGCCTGTACTTGCAGGTAGCTCTGTTCGCCGACGCCCAGCTCGGTGGCCACCAAAGTATAAATTGAAAGCAGTGACAGCTCATGCTCTGTGAGCTCAGGCAAACTAACCAGAAGCTGCTGATAAACCAAACCGTTGGTGCCACGGCCATATTGGGTATATGGCAGATTGCCAAACTGGGCCGTGTCGAAATGTAATGCCGGGGTGTCTAGCGGTACATCGTCTAGAGTTACCTTGGGCAGAATAGATTCGTCTTCTTCCATTGTTTGCCGAGCCGCTAAGGCAGCGGCTTGGTCAATGATGTGCTGTCGTTGCTCAGTACTGAGCGCCTCTTTAAGTGCGCTGAGCCGAGTAATTTCGGCTTTTTCTACCCGTGCTTGAATGTCTTCATCGGGGCTCATGACCAAGGTCACTCGATGAGGGTTATCGAGTAGATTTTGAGCGAGGCCTTTAATGTAGTCGGGGTTTGTAGTTTTAGCTCTAATGGCTTGTAAGGCAGGGTCTAGATTTAGTAGCTCGATGGGATTGCCACGATGAGTGGCGCTATCCAATGCCGTTAAAATAAGTTGTAAGCCATAGGGGTAGCCATCTCCGCCAATTTCACGCTGGCGTAATTCAAGCTGATGTAAAACGGCATCTACGTCTTCTTTTGGTATGCCATTCTTAATCACGTTCTTGAGTGTATCGAGGATGAGGTTTTCGACCTCGTCCCTGCTATCGACGTTGCTGCCTTCCACGCCACAGGCGAAGACCATTTCGCGCATCGAGTCTTCAATGCCACACATGGGTGAAGGCGCGCTGCCAAGCGCTGTGGTTTCCAAGGCATGCATCAGCGGGCTAGCGCTATTGTCGAGTAACACTCCGGCGAGCAGTTGGGCCTCTAGCTGGGTTTCAAGCTCGGTGCTTTTACCCATTAGCCAGGCGACCACAATATGGGTCTTGTTGTTAGTGTCTTCTGAGGGTGGCAGTGGATAGCTTTCTTGCACACGCAGCGGCGCGTGGTAGCGCTTCTCATCTTCAACGGCAATGCGGGTGTTCTGTTGCTCAAAACGATTTAAAGCCAGCTCTTCAAAGCGCGCCTGATGCTCTGCTGCAGGGATGTCACCGAAGGTCATGAAGATGGCATTGCTAGGATGGTAATGACTTTGATAGAAGGATTTTAATTGATCGTAGCTTAGATCCGGTATAGCTTCCGGATCACCGCCGCTATTGTAGTGGTAGGTAGTGCTTGGAAATAAATATTTGCACAGTGTTTGCCAAAGTTGACTGGGCACTGAACTCATCGCGCCTTTCATCTCATTGAAAACAACGCCTTTAAACTCGAGGTCGGAGTTGGGGTCTTTGGGGTCTTTAAATTCTAGTCGGTGTCCTTCTTGGGCAAAGTCCAAGGGATCTAGGCGAGAGAAAAATACCGCGTCCATATAAACTTGGAGAAGGTTTTCAAAATCTTTGCGATTGCTGCTGGCAAAGGGGTAGGCTGTCCAGTCCGAGCTGGTAAAGGCGTTCATAAAACTGTTTAAAGAGCGCCGGATCATCATGAAGAATGGGTCGCGAACCGGGTATTTTTCACTGCCGCATAGCGCGGTGTGTTCTAGAATATGGGCAACGCCGGTAGAGTCTTTGGGTACCGTGCGCAGTGCGACCAGAAACACATTTTCTGGGTTGTCGCTAACAATATGATAGTGGCTGGCGCCGGTTTTGCGGTGACGGTATTCTGCAATGCTGACCCCAAGTGCGGGTACGTTTTCGTTGCTGAGTAATTCAAAACTGCTAAATGCGGCCGGGTTGACGGGGGTTTGCGCGGCTATGTCGACTTGAGTCATGCGTAATCCATATGTTTGGCGGAGAAGTAACTACGTTTGTATTCTAGGGCCTGTGAGCAGCAATTGCATTACTACTAGGCCCTTAAGCGAGAGATATAACTGTGTTTACGGGCGTGATTGTATTGGCAGCGCTGGCAAGGTGAAGGTGATGCGGAAGATACTTGGCCACAACTTACCGGTCACTAGCCAGCTGTCGTTCTCGGCATCATAGGCTACCCCATTTAACACCGCTTCCGACGCTAGCGGGGTGCTGGTGTTTACAGCGGCTGTCAATGCACTTAGGTCTAGCTTATTGAGTACCTTGCCGCTGCGCCCATCAATAATGAACAGGTAGTTACTATGCCACTGATTCGCGATTACATAGTCACCTAGGCATTCCAGCTCGTTTAGCTTATCTACCGCTTTACCCTTTTCAGTCACAGTGACGGTGTTGATTAGCGTCATGGTGTCAGTCGACAGCCACTGCAATTGGCTAGTACCGTTGCTCATCACAAAGTGGTCCGGTCGTCCTGCGGCGGTGCTGGCACATAGGCCCCAGCCTTCGCCCTCATAGGGAAATATCCCCAATAATTTAAAGTGCTGGGGATCGATAATTAAGCCGCGACCACCTTTCCACGTCAGCACATATAGCTTGCCGCGGTATTGACTTAGTCCTTCTGCGAACACGTCAGGCGGCAGCGCAGTGCCTTTAATACTGTCGGTGGGTGAGGGCGGAAAATTGCGAGCAACCACTTTAGAATAACCATATAGGCCGCTGCTCTCATAAAGTTTGCCTTGGTATAACTCCAAACCTTGGGTAAAAAGAGCGGGCTGGTGAGGATAGGTGTCAAGCAATTGGTAGGGCAGCTCGGCAAAACTGCTGCTGGGCACCATTGACGCCAGTAGGATAAAAACGGCAGTCAGTTGAGCTGTGCGGCGGTAAATCGATTTACGAGCTGTGCTTAGATGCTTCACATCGCATTCCAGTCAATAGTGTATTAGTCGCCGTCGGCAGTGCATTAGTCTGCCATAAATACGGCCTTAGCGTACCGCCAGATCAATGCTACTCAATAGCTTGCTTGCGAATCAGCTTTCGGATTAGAAAGCGCGCAGGCGATAGGCTTTCACACAGTTGGCGGGGCAGGGGCCGAATTTCTCCGCACAGATAGCTCGCAATCAATTCTGCACTCAGCGGCGTTGATGTTAGGCCCCGGGATCCGTGGCCGACGTTAATATATAAGTTCGGGTAGTTGCTGGCGGGTGTGTCAATGCTTGTTCGAGCGTCTTTGCCAAGCGCGGCATAGTGTTTAGCAAAGTCTGCAACAATAGGCGCAGCGCCAACTATGGGTAAATAGTCGGCACTGCTGCAGCGCAGCGAGGCGCGGCCGCCGCTTATCCTCACATCCTCTTTGATCAAGCCTGGGGACAGGGAATCTAACTGCGCAAGATTCCAGTCGTGGTCACGTTGATGCAAATCGGTGTCGGAGTCGCGCAAGTTAAAGCTAGCGCCTATGCACAGTGCGCCATCTATTGACGGAGCGATATAGCCCTCGTGACAAACGACGCATTGTGGGCTGTGAGTTAAGCTGGCGTCGTCGATATAGCTAATCTGTCCACGAATAGGCTTTATCGGCAGATGTTGGGTTTGGGGGAATTGCAGGGCATCGTTGCTGTTAGTAATAATAAGCGCGTCGCCGCCAGCAATGATGTTGCCAGACCGATCATGTACTTGCCAATGCTCGCCTTGGTTTGGCTTATTGACCAGTGATATGGCCTCACAATGTGTTATGACCCTGATATTGCTGTGCTTTAAATCCGCCGAACATACACTAGGTGGTGATAGCCAACCGGCACTAGGATAAAAATATCCGCAGCCAGTTAGTGGTATGCCGCTGGCTTTGCTTAATTCATTGCCGCTTAAAAACTGCAGCCAGTCCTGATTGTTTAAAAACTGTTTAAGTTGAGAGAATTGCGCGATTTCTTTTTCTGACTTCGCGACTTGCAGTACGCCACAGAGATCACCGTCAATGGCGCCGCTGTCCAGTCGCGCTTGGTAGTACGGCAGTGCGAATAAAAAGCTACTCAAGGTAAATTGGTTTAAATCACCGGGGGCAGGTGAGAGTTTAGTGTAGAGAATACCTTGGGGATTGCCCGATGCGCCGCTGGCGGGGGCGGTGCGTTCGATAACTGTTACCGTGACACCTCGCTCCGCCAAGGCCCTGGCCGTGCTGCAACCAGCCAGCCCAGCGCCAATGACGACGGCGCTAGCGATCTGAGATTGCGCCGCAGGACGATGCCAGGGTACGGCAACTTTCGGCGGCGACGGTGCATCTTCCGTGGTCTGACTGGTGAGTGTGCCCCGAAGCATTTCCCGCTTGCGGCCATACCCGGTGACCTTGTCAACATGGAATCCCTGCGCGCGCAGCCCGCGCTTTACAAATCCCGCAGAGGTAAACGTGGCAAAGGTGGTCCCAGTTTTGCTCAGTACGCCCATGCAACTAAACAAGGTGTCATGCCACATATCGGGGTTAGTGGCGGGGGAAAAACCGTCTAAAAACCATGCGTCGGCGCAGGGTAGGCGGTCTTCCGGCGAGCTTTCCGAGCGGGTGCTTGATGGGCTTGGCGAGTCTAGGAGTGCAGGTAGGCATTCAAGGGCGTCACCGAACAACAAATCTAGACAAATTTGTGCACTATTCAACAATCTCCGATGTTGACCGGGTAACAGCGGCGGATAGTTGTGCTGTAGTATAGAAGACAAATCGCGGAGCTCCGGCCATGACTCGTGAGCTCGTTTTAAATCCTGTGGATTTAAGGGGTGTTTTTCGACAGAGATGTAGTGGAGCTGCCAGTTGGATGGCGCTGTAGTTTGCCAGAGTTGCCAGGCGAGTAAAAAGTTTAATCCGGTGCCGAAGCCGGTTTCGATGATAGTGAACCGTCCGGGTGTTTCCGTGCCCAAGGCTCGCCAGCGCTCTGCCAGTTTATTGTGAGATAAGAACACATGGCGGCTTTCACTGATGCCGCTTTCCTGACTGAAATAGATATCGCCGTACTTGCCGGCTCTGGGGACGCCATCTGTGCCCCAGTCGATTGTGGCGGCTTCAATAAAATAGGGATTTGGGTGCTGCGAGCTTTTGGCCATTATATATGTGATTTCAGCGTTGCCGGGCGAGGTATTGTAGCAGTGAATATCGCGAAAACCTTCGCAAACAAATCTGGCGCGCCGCTTTCTTTGCGTGCCAAGCGACTGGCGATCTTGGTGTTGACGTTGTGCTGCGCCGTTGCTGTGCAAGCACAGGCAGTAGATGCTGCCAAAAATAAAGTGACCCTTGCACTGGCGACTGAGCCGCCCACATTAAATAGCGCGGTGGCGACCGATACGATCGCCAGCTTTGTGTTGGCGCACTTAATGGAAGGCTTATTGGTCTATGGTCCCGACGGAGAATTGGCTGCCGGGGTCGCTGAACGCTGGCAACTTGACGCTGATGGAGCCAGTTTCTGGCTGCGTAAATCCGCGCGTTGGAGCGATGGCAAGCCGGTTACCGCCCATGACTTCGTATTTGCTTGGCGACATGCACTTAAACCCAGTACGGCGTCGCAATATGCGTTTATTTTCTATCCCCTTAAAAACGCCGAGGCGGTAAATAACGGTGAATTGCCGGCCACAGAGCTCGGCGTTACGGCGGTCTCAGATTACGAGCTACGGGTAGACTTTGCTCAGCCCTGTCCGTATTTCCTTAGTCTTGCCGCTTTTATGACCTTTTTGCCGATGCGAGAAGACGTGGTTGATCTCTGGGGTGGGCGCTATGCTGCGGATGCCGATAAACTAGTCTTCAACGGGGCATTTGTCTTAGACAAATGGGTCCATGGCGCCCACCTGCGCTTTCGCAAAAATAGCCAATATTGGCAGGCGGACTCGGTACAAATCAGTGAAATAGATATGCCCTATATCACCTCGGATCCAAGTGCCCAATTTAATTTATTTAGAGACCAGCAAATTGCTATTGCACCCTTGGATACCGGTTTACTCGACGAGGCGGTAGAGCGCGGCTTCGATATTGAATATTTTCATACGGGCTCGCTGTTTTTTCTAGAATTTAATTTCCGCGATGGGCGTATTAGCGCTAACCGTTCATTCCGAAAAGCAGTACAGCGCTTAATTGATCCCGATTTATTGGTAAATAAAATTATTGGCTTGCCGGGAATTAAACCCGCGTACTCACTTTTCCCGGTTACGGTCAAAGGGATAAAAGGCGCATTTCGGCAAGAGTATCCGGTGATGCGAGTGGACCCCGATATCGGCGCTGCACGTAAATATCTCGCACAAGCAAAAGCGGAGTTAGGCTTCGATGAGTGGCCAGCTTTGGTGCTTTTGGCGGGTGATAGTCCTAGGGCCTTGCAAGAGGCGGAGTATTATCAATACCTTTTTAAGAAGGGTTTGGGAATTGAGTTGCGAATTGACCAGCAGGTTTTTAAACAGCGACTTGAAAAAATGCGCCGTGGGGATTTTGATATTGTCGCCGCGGCGTGGGGGCCTGACTACGACGACATTATGACCTTCGCCGATTTGTTTGCCTCATGGAATGATAATAACCGCGGACTTTACGCCAACCCCTTGTATGACCGCTGGATTCGCTTAGCCCAAACGAGCAATGATGTTCGGACTCGATTCAATGCCATGGCGCAGATTCAGCGCATTGTGGTTGAAGATGTGCCCATTCTACCGACCTATGAAAATGGCGCGCTTTATGTGCAAAACCCGCGGTTGAAGGGGGTGCGGCGTTCAATTTTTGGTGGTGACCCGATATTTCGCTACGCATGGATTGAGCCCTAGCTATGTTGGAATTTATTGCCAGAAGACTGTTGTCAGGACTGATTACTATTTGGTTTATTGCCACGGCGACGTTCTTTGCCATGCACGCTGTACCCGGTGATCCACTCACTCAGGAAAAAGCTATGTCGCCGGCAGTGCGCGCCCAATTAGAGGCGCGCTATGGTTTGGATAAACCGCTGTTTGATCAATACCGATTGTTTATGAGTAATATGTTGCAAGGTGATTTCGGTATTTCCTTCACCCAAGAAAACCGTCGCGTGAATGATATTATCCGCGAACATTTTCCTATCTCAGCTACTTTGGGAATTGCTGCGGTACTCATCGCCTTAGTGGGCGGTGTGGCTGCGGGGTCTGTGGCTGCCTATTGTCGCAATCGTTGGCCGGATCGATTGGTGATGATCGCGGTTATTGCGGCTATTTCGGTGCCCGGTTTTGTGATTGCCGGTTTAGCGCAGTTAGTGATTGTGGCAATGAATAATGCCGCAGGTAAAACCCTTTTACCGGTTGCCGGTTGGGGCAGTGTGAGCCAAATTTGGGTGCCGGCACTGGTCTTGGGTTTGGGCACGATGGCCTATCTCAGCCGCATTATGCGCGCGTCTATGCTGGAAGTACTGAGTGCAGATTACAATATTGCTGCTAAAGCCAAGGGCGTGCATGGATGGCGCTTGTTCTGGCACCATCAGCTCAGAAATGCGGTGTTGCCAGTGGTGACCGAATTGGGACCCACCATTGCTGCCATTACCACAGGTGGTTTTGTCGTTGAGTTAATTTTTGCTATTCCGGGCTTGGGGCGATATTTCGTGCAGGCAGTACAGCAGCTTGATTACACCGTGATTATGGGAACCACGGTATTCTACGGCGCTTTCTTGGTTTTTGTGGTGGTGCTGGTTGATATTAGCTACGGCTTAATTGATCCACGTATTCGCCTGCATCGAGGCAAAACATGAGGCGCTGCGCATAATGGCAATTTCAGTATTCCGATTTGCGCCCAAAACCTGGGGCAGCGCGGACGAGGTCGACACCGTCGCGCCCATGCCTCTGCCAAGTATGGCGAGTCCCACGGTTATGTTGTCGACACTGATGGTAGTGTTTCTCCTGTTATTCGTGACTATTGGCCCGTCGCTTTGGCAGCAGAGCCCGTCGCAGCAATGGTTGTCACAGATATCGCAAGGTAGTAGCCGGGCGCATTCGGTTCGCATTATTTCTGACAACGGCGCATGGCGGCCGGCGGCGGGCACTGAAGCGCCTGCTGGCCTGCAAATCCATGCTGCGAATACTGAGTATGTGCGCCTGCAATGGCCGAGCTTGGAAGGGGTGGCGCGCTACCGGATATACCGTGGCGATGCTAATAAGCCCGGCCTGGGTTTGGCGATAGCCGAGACCACGAGTAGTTACTACCAAGATCGTCTTCAGCTGGGCCGTGAATTGTATCGATACACCGTTGCCGATGCCGAGACAGGGTTATTGCTCTTGTCCCGAGATGTCAGGCCCGAGGCCGCGATGTCTAAGTTCGAAGCCCAGCTGCAGGGTTTGATTCCGCTGGCAAATAGTAGCGCGCAATGGGTAGATATACCGGCGCATCCCCTGGGTACAGATGCCTTAGGGCGGGATATATTGGCGCGCTTAATGGCGGGGGGGCGAACCTCTTTATTTGTCGGTGTCGTTGCGCCTTTACTGTATATCAGCTTCGGCTGCATTTTTGGTGCCATAGCCGGTTTGATGGGCGGCTGGGTCGACCAAGTCGCAATGCGCTTTGTTGATTTTGTGGTGGCCTTGCCGTTTTTGTTATTTATGATTTTATTCCGGGTCGCCTTTGGCGTTGGTCCCGGTGAGAACGGCATTATGCCACTTATTGTTGCGATGCTTATGTTGAGCTGGCCGGGCAGTGCCAGACTGATTCGCGGGCAAGTTTTGGCCTTGCGCAGCCAAGCCTTTGTCGAAGCGTCGCGTATTGCTGGCGTGGGCACCCACAGAATTATTCTTCGCCATATGTTGCCCAATGTATTGCCAATGATTTTGGTGGCCTTTAGTTTTGCGATTCCCCAAGCGATCTTTACCGAGGCATTTTTATCATTTATTGGTATGGGGGTGTCGCCACCGACTACCTCGTGGGGCGCCTTGTGCAATGACGGTATCAAAACCTTGCTGTCACATCCTCGTCAATTATTATTTCCCGCTCTGTTGATTAGCCTGTCTGTGCTTGCCTTTAATATATTGGGCGATGCCTTGCGTGACGCCACCGATAGACGATCGGGGGTGGTGCGCGCATGAGTCTTTTAGAGCTGGAATCATTACAGGTTAGTATCGGCCCAGTGCAAGCCGTGAGAGATGTGTCGCTTAGCCTGCAGGCGGGCGAGTGCCGCGCATTGGTTGGTGAGTCTGGCTGTGGTAAGTCCGTAACGGCAATGAGCTTATTAGGCCTCATGCCTGATGCTGCTCATATTAGTGCGAAAAACTGGCATTTTGCTGGCCGCGATATGACTCAACTAACGGCCCGCGAATGGCGCCAGCTGCGCGGCAATCAAATCGCGATGATTTTTCAAAATGCGATGACAGCATTAGACCCCACCCAGACCATAGGCGCGCAAATTGCCGAGCCCTTGCGGATTCACAAGGGCCTGTCGCGGCGCGAGGCCAAAATGCGCGCTATCGGCTTATTGGAGCGCTTAGCCATTGCCAATCCGGCGCAGCGGGCGGAGCAGTATCCCTTTCAATTTTCTGGCGGTATGTTGCAGCGCGCCATGATTGCAATGGCGGTTGTGTGTGAACCTAAGTTACTTATTGCCGATGAGCCAACAACAGCTCTAGATGTCACGGTGCAGGCCGAAGTGCTGTGTTTATTACAAGAAATGCGGGAGATCAATGGCACCGCTATGTTATTTATTACCCACGATCTTGGCGTGGTGGCAGAGATTGCCGACTCGGTGTCGGTGATGTATGCCGGCCAAACCGTTGAATCGGGTTCCTTGCATGATGTCTTTAGAGCCGAAGCGCATCCCTATACTCAGGCTCTGAAACGCGCGGTGCCAAGCTTAGAAAACCCCAAGCCCCTAGAAGCCATTGCAGGTACGCCTCCAGATTTACGTCATCCACCAAGCGGCTGCGGTTTTGCGGCGCGGTGTTCGCGGCGCATGGCTATTTGCGAAGAGGCGCCGCCGCTAATGCAATGCGGTGAAGACCATTTGGCGCGCTGTTGGTTGTGGCATCAAGATCATCCTGCGCGCTGGCGAGACCTCGAGGCTGCGTCGACGCCTGCAGTGATTAGGGGGCGTAAATAATGATGGCCCCCTTTGTTGATATCCGCGAGCTGCGTTGCCATTTTAAAAGTGGCGATAATTTATTGGCGGCGGTGGACGGCTTAAATCTGCAGATTCGCGCCGGAGAAGTTCTTGGCCTCGTTGGGGAAAGCGGCTCAGGTAAATCGACTTTAGGCCGCATTATTGCGGGTCTGCAGTCTAGCAGTGGCGGCGACATTGTTATTGATGGCGAGATAATGCCCAATAAATATAGCCGTCGGCAATTTCGAGCGATGTCGACCCGTGTGCAAATGGTTTTTCAGGATAGTTATGCGAGTTTAAATCCGCGAATGACTATACTGGCTAGCTTGCAGGAGCCCTTATGGAGTCTTGGTATACGGGGTAAGGCTGCCCTTGATAAGGCGGCGTATTGGCTAGACCGAGTCAGCTTGCCGCAATCCGCAGGGGAGCGCTATCCCCATGAGTTATCAGGTGGTCAGCGCCAGCGTATTGGTATTGCTAGAGCCTTCATTAGCGAGCCAAAGTTGGTTATTTGCGATGAGCCGGTATCAGCTTTAGACGTATCCGTGCAGGCCCAGATCATCAATTTATTGCAGGATTTACAGCGCGAGCACAACACGGCAATGCTGTTTATCGCCCATGACCTTGCTGTAGTAAGATTTTTGGCGAGCCGCACCGCAGTGATGTATTTGGGTGAAATTGTAGAGATTGGGCCAACGGCTGCGGTGTTTGAATCGCCGCGACACCCCTATACCGAGCGCTTATTGGCCGCACATTTGGATGGTAATCCAAGTGGCCGAGTGCTGCGCACAACGCCGTTGAAGGCCGGCGCCAATAGAGCGCCTTTGGCGACTGATCGCGGCTGCCGATTTGCACGGCGCTGTCAATCAGCTGTAGCGAGCTGCGGGCACAGTCCGCCTTGGCTGCAGCTCAGTGCAGTGAATACCGAAGTGGCATGTCACCGATTACTTGATATAGAAGCTCTGAAATCTAAGTCCTGAAGTCTAAGTTTCGAGATCTTAGGCGTAATTTTCAGTTCACTTCACTTCACTTCAGTTCAGTGCGGTGACGTTAATGAAAGAAGGCTGGGCATACTGCTTTGTCGCATGAGGATAATAGGTAAGTATTTATCTATTATTGTTACCCATACGGCCAGTCACAGATATTAATAATTAGGTAGTGATTTTATGAATGTAAAAATAGACGCATCAAGCGTGTTGGCGATTGCCGCCAATTTATTCAAAACCTGCTTGTTAGATGCAGGGCGCACCGAGGCCAAACGCTACTTTAAAGAGCTAGAGGCGGGGCGAGAATTATATTTAACCGAAATGACCATGACCGATAAATCGACCATCAAGGTGCGCTTGCAGCTTATGCCGCAGGAATTTAGGGGGCAGCTGAATTTTAGTGCCTTTAAGTTACAGTTACAGATGTTATGTGCCGAGTTGGTGAAAGTGATACAGGCGGAGTCCGAACCGATTGTGATGAGCGATGATAGCGGTCGCCAGCTGATGTTTAATATTCCGGCGATTAGTAATATCGATGGAGATTTTAACGCCCTGCTGTTGGGTGCAGACTTACGGCGCAACGGCGAGCTTATATTGCAATTGATGTTTATTGATCCCGAGCAGTACCGCGTGCCAGAGTCGACCACCGCGCAGGGCTAGCGGTGGCGAATGCGACGCAAATTACTCTCATATCCCGGCGAGTGTTGACAGTGAACACAAATGCCGATAGCTTCCCCGGTTCATTACTTGTGCTCAGATTGCCTATTGTCTGGGTTCTTATTTAATCGCAAGCAGCTTTTATGAGGGGACAACTTTGTCAGCAGCAAGAGAAGAGATCGCAGCAGCCATAAGCGCGGCACGTGAGAGGGCTAGCCTGCCTAGTAGTATTGACTTGAATCAGTACGCTAATTTGGTGGACATGTTTGCCTACTGCGCGACAGCGTTTGCCGACCAGCCAGTAGTGTCCTGTATGGGCAAGACGCTAAGCTACCGTGAGTTGGATGTGCTATCGGCGCAATTTGCTTCTTACCTGCAAAACCATACTAATTTGCAAGCCGGTGATCGTATCGCCTTGCAAATGCCGAATATCCTCCAGTATCCCGTTGCCCTGTTTGGTGCGATTCGGGCTGGGATGGTTGTGGTTAATACCAACCCGCTCTACAGCGAACGCGAGCTTAAGCATCAACTAATTGATTCCGGTGCCAAGGTCTTGGTGGTGTTGGCAAATGTTGCCGAAGCGGCAGCGGCTGTGGTGGCAGACACGGCGGTAGAAACCGTTATCGTGACTGAAATCGGCGATCTACATACTGGTATCAAGCGGCCATTGATTAACACGGTGGTTAAGCATGTTAAAAAGATGGTGCCAGACGTCAGTTTTAATAATGCGCTTGCTTACCGCAAGGTACTGTCGCTAGGTAAAAGTGGGCGTTATACCCCAGCTGCACCCACAGCCGAAGATATTGCATTGCTGCAGTATACTGGTGGCACCACCGGTGTTTCTAAAGGCGCAATGATTAGCCACCGCAACTTAATGGCGAATGTATTACAGAGCAAACAGTTGTTTGAAAGCTACGGTCTAAAAGAGGCGGCTGAAATCTTTTTGTCGCCACTGCCGCTATACCATATTTACTCTTTTATGCTGACATTCTGCGTGATGATGCAGGGCAACCACGCGGTGCTTATCCCAAATCCGCGTGACCTAGATACCGTGATTAAAGAAATGAAGCGCTGGCGCTGGAGCGGTATGAGCGGGATTAATACCCTGTTTGTTCAACTTTGTAATCACGCCGAATTTAAATCCTTAGACTTCTCCTCAGTGAAGGCAACCCTGTCTGGCGGCATGGCGCTAACAGCGGGCGCAGCGAAAGAGTGGATGGCAATGACGGGTGCCGAAGTATATGAAGGCTACGGGCTAACGGAAACCTCACCGGTGGTATCGATTAACCCCGGTGGTGCAAACCAAATTGGTACCATCGGTATTGCTCTACCTGGCACTGAGATTCGTATTGTTACCGAGTCTGGTGAAGATGTCGGTATCGGCGAGCGCGGCGAGTTGTGTGTGCGTGGTCCGCAGGTGATGATGGGCTATTGGCAGCGTCAAGATGAAACCGATAAGACCATTAAAGATGGTTGGTTGCATACTGGCGACGTTGCAGTAGTTCAGGATGACGGATATATGCGGATTGTAGACCGCATGAAAGATATGATTATTGTCTCTGGCTTTAATGTCTACCCTAATGAAATTGAAGACGTGCTGAGTGAACATCCTAATATAGCCGAATGCGCGGCAATTGGTGTACCTGATGAAAAGTCTGGTGAAGCCGTAAAAATCTTTGTTGCCGCTAAAAAAGGCGATATTGATAAGGTGGAATTAAAAGCATTTTTGCGTGAACGCTTAACCGGCTATAAACTGCCGCGTTACATCGAAGTGCGTGATGAACTGCCTAAAACGAATGTGGGCAAGGTATTGCGTCGTTCGCTTCGCGACGAGGAGCTTGCCAAGCTCGCTAAAGCTGAGTAAGTCATCAGCATTTAACAAAAAAGGCGCCTTGTGGCGCCTTTTTTATTGGTAAGGTATTTATGTCGGAAATTACAGCGGCCTCGTTAATGGCCAGCGTTGATGAATGCATGCTCGGTGATCGCTTTGCGCTCGCGAAGCAATGTCGACTGTTGCAAACGCAAGCCGCCGCGAATGTTGAGGTCGGCGATAAACTGCTGGCTTTAGCTCAGCGAATCGAGCGCTCTGCACTGCGGGTGATTCAGCGCCGGGATAAGCTCCCAAAAATCATTTACCCAGAAGATCTGCCGGTTGCCCAGCGACTCGACGATATTCGCAAGGCGATTACCGATCATCAGGTGGTGGTGTTGGCTGGGGAAACCGGGTCTGGTAAAACCACTCAAATACCGAAAGTTTGTTTGGAGATGGGCCGCGGTATTACGGGTCTCATTGCCCACACTCAGCCCAGAAGGATAGCGGCCCGGGCCGTGGCTGAGCGCCTGGCAGAAGAATTAAATACCCCACTTGGCGATGGCATAGCCTACCAAATTAGGTTTCAAGAAGTGGCGTCGCCAAATAGTTATATCAAAGTGATGACTGATGGCATTTTACTGGCCGCTATTCAGCAGGATCGATTCTTAAGTCAATACGACACCATCATCATTGATGAGGCTCACGAGCGCAGTCTTAATATTGACTTTTTACTGGGTTATTTAAAAACACTATTACCCAAGCGGCCAGATTTAAAATTAATTATTACCTCTGCGACCATCGATGTTGAGCGGTTTTCGGCGCACTTTAACAATGCGCCGGTTATCGAGGTGTCGGGTCGCAGCTTTCCGGTGGAGTATCGCTATAGACCGCAGCAAGAGTTAAGTACCGATAATGACTTGGGTGAGGCTGTTGAAGCAGTCCTGCGTGAGTTAATGGCGGAAGGCGCACATCGCCATGGCGATACTTTGGTGTTTTTAAGCGGCGAGCGTGATATTCGTGAATTAACACGCCATCTGAAAAATGCAGATTTGCCCGGTGCCGAAGTTCTGCCTTTGTACTCCAGGTTGAGCAGCGCTGAACAGCAGCGCATCTTTAATTTGCGTGGACGACGCGGTTGGCGGGTGGTACTGGCTACCAATGTGGCAGAAACATCATTAACTGTGCCCGGTATTCGTTACGTTATTGACG
>TARA_R110001592_G_scaffold65203_1_pt1 | contig 21402 bp, 17 predicted proteins | sample TARA_R110001592 | Tara Oceans TARA_R110001592 (sample SAMEA4398387) | marine metagenome | biome: Polar Biome; feature: [SRF] surface water layer (ENVO:00010504); material: water (ENVO:00002006), including particulate matter (ENVO:01000060) such as... | depth 5 m | reverse complement strand
GATGAATCCCAAACATTTGTAGATTATATTGATTACTTGGTGAGAATCGGGGGCGGGAAGCAGAGTGCGCATGAAGTAGCATTGTTCAAAGAAAAATGCGTGCAGTTAGAATGGAATTTGAGTGAGCGTTTATTTGAACAAGAGTTTCAGCTTTCAATATAGTGAGAGCATTACAGGGTCATCGGTATTTTCTTAGCAAGCTAAGAATGCACTCTAGATGAAAGAGTACATTCTATTTTTGATACTAGGAGTCGATTTAATTAGCGGGTAGTAAATTCAGGAGCAAAACCGACACTCCAAATAATGACAGTCCCGATCATCGTAGCGACCATATATACCAAAGCTATGGTCATAATTGCACCAATGAAAAAGAAGGCTTGGTCTTCAGGGATTTTTAGCACTCGAGGTAAACCATCGTACATTAAATAAGCTGCATAAGCCGCTGCGGCTAAGTATGCCATAACATTTATCCAAGGTGCTGGATATAGCGAAACTAAGCCAACCAAGAAAAGTGGCGTGCAAGAATAAGCCATTAAGGCGATGCCATTAGCGGCCATGTCATCATGACTACTGCCATAATTTTTTGACATCCAGTCAATCATAATACCAAGAACAAAAATACCCACGATCATCGAGAGATAAGTAAGTACGCTCAGTACAAGCGCGCTGGAATTAGTTAGAAAAACTAATTGACCATCTCCAATCTGCCAGCCAGATTGTGTTGTAGATATATAAGCGCAGATAGGGCCAATTAAGGCAAGTAGGCATATATAGGTTGACAGTTGGGCTGGGCTAGAATGTTCTTTCTGAATAGCATCCCACTCTTGATGAGGGTGAGTAAACATTCCAGGGATATGACTTAGTAACATGCAATTTACCTCTATTAAATTTTATTTTTATCGTAAGGTGAAGATGTATTGCCTAATTGTTTAGACTTACTCAGTATAGGGTAGCTAAAGAATGAATGCTTAGATCACTTTGTTTTAAAAAAATATTTTTTTGAATCTAAATTGAATAATGCTTACTGTGAAATATGTTTTTGTCGGAGCAAAATCTTTAGTTTTAATATGATGACTTCATAGGAAGTTAAGCTGATTTTGATCTTATCAATTGTTTATTTTTCAATTTGTTATATAAATATGCATGTTAGGTATGTCGCTATTTTTAATTACAAATTGTTAAGAACAAAGAATGTTTTTATTCTTTAAACTACCATGAATAAAGCGTTGATTCAGAAATAAAAATTTCCAAAATTAATTTAATGTTCTGAATCTTTTATAACAATAATAATTAATTTTAAGTAGGTAGAGTGATTTTGAATGTAACGTTTATTCACATCTTTGAAATTATTACTTTATTTTTAGTTGTTGGAAAATTATTCCAAATAAGAAAGTTATATCGGCAATCAAATACAAGTTCCTTACAAACGAAAAAAAGTAATATAAAAGCCTCTCCATCGAATACGTCTAGAGCCAAAGAAATTAAGCTCCAGAAAACAAACGGTATTTATAATCGTTTTACAGAAAACTACTCCAAGCATAATTTGCCTCTACCAGAGGTGTCCTTTACAGCAGGTCTGCCTCTTCCTGAAGTTTCATATTCTTCTAATGATGAAGGTCTACATTTGGCTAATCAAAAACGTCAATCAAACCATAAAACAATTTTAAATAATTACATCGACGATTGCTTTTTCGAATCTTCGCCTGAAGTTTTTCATGACGCAGAAGTAGTCGAATTCAAAAACTATAAGATTGATTTAACTGCCGAAAGTGAATTCATTACTGTGGTGGATGAGCATGATGAAGTTGTTAGAGCATTTGAATCCTTAGAGAAGAATATTTGCATAGTTCGCTAATCTTCAGTTTGACGAGTTTAAACTTCTTCCTTAATGATACTTCGTATTTCACCAGGCTTTATCTCTGAACCCATCTCAAATTTTCCAATCTTGATTCTGTGTAGCTCAAGTACAGGATTTCTAAATCGTCCGAACATCCTTTTAATTTGATGATATTTACCTTCAGTTAAAGTGACTCTGGCTAAAGTATCTGAAAGTTTCTCGAGCTTGGCTGGTTTTGTGGTGGTCCCTTCAAAGGGAAAATACATTCCTTCTAAAAAGGCTTTAATACATTCATTTGAAATAGGCTTTTCGACGGCCACTTCGTAAACTTTTTCTACTTTATTTTCGGGTGACATTAAGTGCTTAGACCAATCACTATCGTTTGTGAGTAAGAGTAAACCAGTAGAATTCAAATCCAAACGACCAACGATATGCAGTTCTTCTAATTCATCATAAGTAATTGGCAGTTCACTTGAATCCCGAAGTATATCGATGGCGGTTCGGTGTTGTTTATCTTTGGTCGCGCTGATGACACCTTTCGGTTTGTACATCATTAAGTAGATTGGCTTACTATTTTGCAGGATTTTTCCATCTAAACTAACTAAAGAAAATTGATCTACTGAGTCCTGAGTACTTTCTGCAATCTGGTTATTCACTTTGATTCGTCTCTGAGCGAGTAGTAAACGTACGTCACTCTTCGGAATACCGGTTTTAAGCGAGATAAAGCGGTCGAGTCGGTGTTTATTGGCAGCCATGAATAATCTTATGTGTAGATTAAGTTTTAGTATTTGATATCTTAAATCGACTGACTAACAGTTTGATTCCTACCATTATCCTTCGCACGATAAAGCGCTTCATCGGCGCGCATAATCGTGTCATCAATGCTTTCATTTTCTATGTGTTCTGTAATACCGATAGACAGAGTGATTCGAAATGATGCAGATATAGTTGGAAAAGATAACTTCTCAATTTGTAGACGCATCCTTTCTGATTTAATTTGTGCGCCAGATAAGTCCGTTTGTGGCAGAATAACCAAGAATTCTTCACCACCATATCGACCAACACAATCTATATTGCGTAAGCTTCTCTCTAGTTCTTGGGCAACCTTACGTAAGACCTCATCGCCTGCTTGATGGCCATGTGTATCATTGACCTGTTTGAAAAAATCAATATCTGCAATACAGACGCTGAATGAACCATGAATACGCCGTACTCTATTACTCTCATTATTAAGCACATCAAATAAATGTCGCCGATTGTATAGACCTGTTAATTCGTCTCTGCGGGCTAACTCACTGATGTGTTCAACAGACTCACTCAACATTGCTGTGGTTGATTGTAGCTTCATATTTTGCTTGCGTAACTTACGTCTTAACTGATTGATGTAGCCGCCTATCCAGGCCAACTGCATCATTACCAAAATAAGTGCAAGAAGCTGAATAAGCTCCAGTGAGACATCAAGTACATGAGGTCGGTTGAGTTTTATAATTCCGACAAGCGTACTGTACGACACCACATACCAGATACCCATTAAAATAAATTGCCGCGTATTTAGCGCTAATATGCCATACAAAGCAGGTACTATGCCGATATAAAGAAAGACAGCGCGCGCTTGGCCGGGGTCCAAGTAATACATCACATAAAACGAAGGTAAAAGAGAGGGGAGGATTTGCATCAAGGTTAAACTAGGGTCGGCAAAACGAAGATTCAAGCCAGTCTTCATTAACATCAAAAAGATCAAATTCAATAGTACTACATACACCCCGAAGTGCACGACGATCTCGAAAGAGATTAATCCTTGTAGCCAACAAAAACATACCAGCGAGAATGTAAAAACATACGAACCACAAGACATTCCCAAGCGCTTAATACGAAGTGCTTGTTCGGTAGATATAGTCTGGTCGGACTTTATACCTTGTGGTGATAGTTCAGACGAATCAGATTTTTTTTGCATTGGATGGAGGCCTGAAGAATAAAATATTTGATGTTAAGTGTAGTCAAACTTTTGTGATTACCAATTAATCCACAATACCTTATTACAGCGACAGATTATCAGAAAATCATACAAAGATATTAAGTCGCAGGGCTCTGTTCCCACGATCATTCGATATGACTGAAGCAATTTTGAATTGGTTCAGTCTAGTTAGCTTTCTGGGTTATTTTTGTTTGGTTGTTTATAGCGACGGTAGGTGCTAGGTGAGACGCCTGTCCATTGTTTAAATGCTCGTGAAAAAGTCGCCGCCTCGGTAAAACCTACCTTTAAACCTATTTCTGCAATAGTCGGATTATACTCTCAAATATACCCAAGCCGCTTAGCTTCCAATAAAGCTTGGGTTCTGTTCTTAACCTGTAATTTGCTGTAGATATTATGCAAATGCCATTTCAAGGTACCAATGGAAACCAATAGTTTTTCGGCAATCACTTTGTTGGGCAGGCCTTCGGCTAGGTTCTGAATAATCTCGATTTCTTTAGCCGTTAGGGCTTCAATAAACGCTGCGCTATCGTTTGTTTGTGAAGGTTGGATTTTCTGAATGAGCTTCTGTAAAAAACGCTGGGTTTCGTTATTGAGTTTTTTCTTCGCTGTTGCTGAATTGTTTAATGTTAATAAAATAGTGTGAAGTTCAGGCTCATCCAGTATCAAACGAAGGTAGTTTTGTGGCTGTGCTAGTGCGAGTAACTTTATTAATGTCGTTTCAGCTTCTTGGTGTTTTTTATTTAATTTGTAGTTGATAACATGCAATTTTAACCATTCAGCTTGGCGGCGAAGCTGGCCTTTTTGATCACTTCTTTCGATTAAACGAACTAAAACTGTATGTGCTTCTGAATAGGTTTTTCGCTGCCATAAGGAAAAGAGAATACTTCTTGCTGCAATGTTATGTTTACTTGTTTCTAGCTTGAAGTCAGCAGCAGATCGTAAAATCAAATCATATTCGCTGGCATAACGTTCTGCTTCTGAAAAGCGTTTTTGCCGAATCAAATGAACAATTAATTCATCCAAAAGTTTGAACTTGAGGCGCGGTAAGTCTTGGGTTTCCGCCCATTTAATGCCGTCTTTTAAAAAACCGAAAGCTTCTTCATAGGCTTGGTCGTGAATAAGGATACGTGCTTGTGTTTCAAAGGCGGCAATTAATAAATCACTCGGGCTTTGTTCTTTTAAGTAGGGCAGTATGCCTTTTAAATAAGGCCGGGCAGATTCAATTTCATCGTATTCATAATGAATAGCAGCTAACAGTGCAGCAATGCCAAAACCGTTATGTGACTTCTCACCCAATTTTTGTTTAGCAAGTTGAAATCCATCTAAAGCTTCGCGCTGTGCTTCATGATGAAAACCTTGTTTTGCATAGGTGACGGCTAGCAAGGATTTGGCAATAGTGATGCCATAATAGGAGCCAAACACTTCCAAATGTTGTATTGCTTGATGAAAGGCTTGTCTTGCTTCTTGGTAATTGGATAAACATTTGGCGCAGTAGCCTTTGATCAATAAGGCCAAACCGGTTTCATAATGATAATCATCAGAGTTGTTAAAGGAAGATGAATCATTCCACTTCGTAAGCCAAGCCTCGGCCAAAGGAGCCGCTTTGATGGCATTGTCTTTCAGGCCTTCCATGCAGCAATGAACTAAGTCAGCAATACGCATGATCTCTTCTTGAATGCTTTGCGGATAATCGGCCTTATGCTGAATTAACCATTGAATTTGTTCTGCCACATTCAAAAAATGGCGATTCGCTAAACGCGCCCAAATAGAACCGATGCGTAGCCTCGGGTGCTCTTGGTGAATGCACTCGGGAAGGGCGTCGTACCAGGCATGATAGGTCAGGTGTTTGCCCATTCTTACTACGATAGTTGGAAAGGCATTTTCCATCCACTGGGCAGCATGTTCAAAATCTTTTGCTTGAATGGCAAGTGGAATCGCTTCTTCAATCGCGTTCTCATTATAGAAGCATTGCGCTGCATCGGCTTGCCAGCTGTTTCGCTGTGTTTCGGTGTGCTCAAGCTGACAACGGTGTTTTAAAAATAAGCCAAATAACTGGTGGAAACGATACCACTTGCCGCTCGATTCAATCGGCGTAATAAAGGTATGCTGCTCTACATAAGGCCAAAATGCTTGGTATTGTGCCTGAGAGTCACTGAGTGATTTACACATCGCTAGGTTAAAGCGGTCAAGCAAACTTAACTTCAACAACAGTTGTTGAACCTCTGTACTTTGCTGTTCAAATACTCGCTCAACAAAGTAGCGGTCGAAGGCCTGTTGCTTGACGTTAGCATCATCGATGAAACGCTGTAATTCAGTATCGCTTTGCAGTGAGCTAGCCATATAAAACGCAGCGGCTGGCCAGCCTTCTGTTACTTCCGCTAATTGTTTGGATAATTCATCCTCTGGTATGGATTTTTTGTGTAGCTTAAAAATGGCCTGAATATCTTCTCTGGTAAAGCGTAATGCTTCCTGAGTAATACTCGCCACTTGGTTTTCAATAAGTAATTGGCTGTAAGAAAAATGTAAGCTTGAACTGGCTGTTATAAAAATTCGTATGCCTGCATGACTCATTTGAAGTAATAAATTAATGATGTTCAAGGCGTCAGCAGACTGAATGAAATCGGCGTCGTTTAAGAAAATAGCCAAGCGGGGATGTTTGTTCATTTGGTCTATTAACGAACGGGTCCAGAGTTCAATCGAGGGCGAGGTAAAACCGTTAGTATAACTAGAGCTTGTCGCAGAATCTTTAGTCTCATCTAAGTGTGAAAGTGCGGTATTCCACTTATGGAGGAAGTTGATCGGATCGTTATCTGTTTGCCGAATATTTATCCAGACATGAGGTGTCGCTAAGTGATCATAAATTTGTTTGAGAAAGCTGGTTTTACCGTAACCGGGCGGTGCTTGAATTAAGCTTAGTTTCTTCGTCTGAGACTCGATTTGCCGCAGTAGTGCCAAGCGAATCAGATGATTCTTAAAAGAGGGTGGCGAAGTATCAGGATTAAACGAAGTGGGCATAGTCAGTCTATTTACAGTTTTATTATTAGAAGAGTGAAACTATATCATTTGAAAAGAGCCACTATATCATTAGAAAAGAGTAAGTCGATCGCTTAGCCCTGTCTAATGATATAGTGGCTCTTTGTTTTATAGCTTAGCGTATTTAGCTTGATGTGTTTGGAAACTCCGCCATCAACAGGCTTGTGAAAGTACAATGCTTTGATCTTGGGTTTCAGCTGGTGCAATAGTTAAACCTTTGCAGAGCTTCAATAAATCTGTTTTACGTTTAACCGCAGCACCTGTTAGGGCGAAGCCGCTTAGCTCTCCCGAGGCGTTGATGAAGTGAGCTTCCATATCCGTACCACTGCCTTGAACTTCCCAAATACCTCTACTGTCATGACTAGGGCAAATAACCGTAGGGCAGGCGCTCAACTTCACCGGTACAGCATTCGCCGGAAATGATAATGCACAGGGCTCGCCAGTTAGTGTCTTAGCTAAGGTTTTTGCAGCCGCTGTAATGGGCGCAATAAAAGGTAATAATTTTTCCTGATATTCGGCACAATCTCCTAATGCATAAATATTGCTTACGCTACTTGCTGAATAAGCATCTACTTGAATACCTAGGCCTGTTTTAGCACCGGCCAATTGGGCTAACTTTAAATTAGCCTGAAGACCGATAGCAGAAATGACCAGATCGGCTTTAATACTCTCGCCAGAAGATAAATGAACACTAAATAGATTATCTTTTTGTTCGATACACTCTAAGGTTTTTCCTAAATACCAAGACACAGATTGTTGTGTTGCCATGCGCTCTTGGATCACCGAACCCAAGGCTTGGGGCACCGCTCGACTCAAAGGCCAGGCGCCGCGATCTATTATACTAACTTGAATATTATGGTTGCTTAAATCACTCGCTAATTCGCAACCAATATAACCAGCACCAATAATTACGACAGACTGCTTGCCTATTAGTTGGTCTCTGAACTGGCGATATTGGTCAAGATTATTGATCGCAAGTACATGCTTTGAATTTGCAACTGTAGTCGGGAGGCGAATGGGTGAAGCGCCCGTGGCCAGCACCAACTTATCGTAATGAAGCTCCATAATGGCTTCATTCTCGATACAGTGATATGAGCAATTCTGGCGGCTTGAGTCGATATGCATGACTTCTGCATGGCTCAGGCAGTGGATGTCTAATTCCTCGCTGAGCATTTCTGCTGTTTTCATAATGAGTTGATCAGCAGTTTTACCTGAACTTAAAGCTTTAGATAAATTCGGCTTATAGTAAGCGCAGATTGTTTCTTTACTGAGTAGCGTGATTTTGCAATTAGCATCTTTTGCACGAAGTTCACGCGCAAGGCTTAGGCCTGCATGGCCGCTACCAATTATAACGATATGGCTCATGGGCTTTTCCTTATTCTTCTACAAGATAAAAGTCAGATTTCGAGGCAGAGCATTCTGGACAAGTCCAATCTTCTGGCACATCTGCCCATAGGGTTCCTGCTGGAATACCTTCATCGGGCATGCCTAAGGCTTCGTCATAAACGGTGTCGCAAGTGATGCAACAGTATTTTTTGTAGTGTGTGTTAGTCATGATACAACTCGACTCTTATATCTGCTCGTTGAGCTCGTCGAAACATGTTCGATGAAACTCAGGGTTTAATTTAGTAGACCCTTCGACAAGCTCAGGGACCGATATATTACCGCTCGTTGAGCTCGTCGAAACGTGTTCGATGAAACCCAGAGTTTAATTTAGTAGGCCCTTCGACAAGCTCAGGGACCTAGTCCTTATTCGCTAAAATTTATCTCTTCAAAATCAGGCTTTTCACGGACAAAGCAATCAGGGCAGGGGAAGTCATCGGGAACGTTTTCCCACTTGGTGCCTGCTGGATAACCTTCACGTTCACAACCGACTGTTTCATCATAAATGTAGCCACAATCTGGGCATTGATACTGCGCCATCGTTCTAATCCTAATAATTAATTTATCAATGTCATTCCGGTGTGCGCTTCGGCCGGAATCCATAGTTTTGACTCTAAGCCCTTGGATTCCGGCTCAAAACATTACCGGAATGACGATTTGTTGCTAGATGCAGCTTTGTTCATCTATAAGCTCTTAAGCTGCTTTCACTTCTTCAGTCTTCACCGCTTCACGGTGGAACTTTCTGAATATGGCATCGCGTTTAGCCGGGTCTATATTGACTTTGTTCATGTCACTACTGGCCCAATCAACTACACGTGAATCCATGACATAACGCCAGGCAGGTGGAAATAGTGCTAAGCCCATCATTGCAGGATAACCCTGAGGTAATTGCGGCGCATCGGCATAGTCACGGAGCAACTGATAAGCGCGAGTTGGATGAGCGTGATGGTCTGAATGGCGCTGTAGGTGAAGCGTTAGTAAGTTAGATGCTTTGAAATTATTGTTCCAGCTATGATGTGGCTGACAACGCTCATAACGACCATTTTCTAGGGTTTGGCGTAGCAAGCCGTAATGCTCGATATAGTTCGCCATAGTGAGCTGAAACCAACCATAAGCCGCACACACTAGTAAGAAAGGTAGGGCGGCTATACCAAAGAAGTAAGTCATGGTCGCATAACCGACAACCGTAATCAGCAATGTTTGGATGAGTTCATTATGTAGGGATAATACCGATCGCTTTTGGCGTTTTAGGCGTTCGGCTTCTAGCGTCCAGCCACGTATGGCGGCACCGGGTAATTCACGTAAGGCGAACTTATAGATATTTTCACCCATTTTAGAAGAGGCAGGGTCTTCAGTCGTAGCGACATCTTTATGGTGGCCTTTATTGTGTTCAATATTGAAGTGCGCATAACCGGAACAGGCAGAGCCGATTTGAGCAAAAAGAACTTGGGTTTTATCGTTCATCTTATGGCCAAGTTCGTGGCTCATGGTTAGTCCAATCGCATGTAAGGAACCGACACTTAAAAATGCACCAACGATGTGATACCAAGACCAATCACCTGACACCACGACATACGTCATGGCGGCCAAACCAAGCCAGTTCAGAATAGTGGCGATATATAAAATATTTTTATAATACGAAGATTCTTTTTGCAGCTCCATTTCCTGCTCGGCTGTTGGGTTGGAAGAGTCTTCTCTTACTATGGCATCAACCACAGGAATAACGACCCAAAATACAGAGGCAAGTAACCACATCCATGCACCTTGTCCTGTTGCATAGGCAAGGCCTGATGAGATCAAAATAGAAACAGGTACCACTAAGGTTATTAAATACCAATACTTCTTAACGGCTGCCCAGTGCTTGTCTTTGGCACTTAATGGTTTGTGTTCATCCATTTTGTGCCCAGAAATATTAGCGGTGTGTGTATTACTCATGTGAGTCTCCCATTTTTTATAATTGAATATGTAATTGTTAGCCTTCCTGGCTGGTATCGTTTTGTTCACTGAAATCAGTATTACAAATAAAAATAGGTAGGGAACCTAACAAAAGTTAGGGTAGGAGATGTTTATAAGATAAGCACCTATCCAAGGTGAGTTAATTCTCTGGCACTAAATGTTAAATATGTGGCGTGTAATGATAAGTATGGAGTATGTTTTTTTTATAGTATCCCTAAGTACATTAAGGTTGTATCACTTCTCAGACATAGGTGGCTTAACGATGAAATATCAGAAAAATAAAAAGAATAGTTTTTTGCTTATACCCATTCTGTTTTTAAGCACATATGTTTGCGCTGAAAGTATTCAGGTATCAGGGCAGGTTGTGTTGGAAAACAATACCAAAGTGGCGGGCGCGATGGTGACAGTGTCCGATAGCTTGGGCGTGAGTGTCACGCATTACACAGATAGCCAAGGTGCTTGGTACTTGCAGGCAGATAATTTAGCGCCACCGCTAAGTCTGCGGGTCAGAGCAGGTGCAGCCTATGCCGACACCCTACTTGAAGTGGAGCCGGGGCAACTGCCTGATCAAACCCTCGTATTGAATAAACTGAATGATGCTGCTGATATTTCAAAACGCTTAACGGCCAGTGCGCATGCTTCAGCCGTTAGGTGGAAAAGTGCAGGTACAAAGGAGGATTTCATTAGTCAGTGTCATTTTTGCCATCAAATGGGCAACGAAACAACCCGCGTGGTGAAAACAGAAGATGAGTGGTTAGCTACGATTGAGCGAATGCAGGGTTATGGTTCCTTAATCACCTGGGCGAATGAAGAAGAGTTTGCTAAAACGCTGGCCGAAAACTTCAATGGCGAACCGGTTGAAGCGGTTCGAACCTTATCGATGCATGACAACTTACCGGGTTCTGTTTGGCGTGAATGGTCGTTTGGTGGGCCCGTCAATTATGTTCATGATGTTGAACTCGCTGACGATGGCAAGATTTACGGTGTCGATATGAGTGCCGATAAACTCTGGAGCCTTGATAGGCAGTCTAACCTGGTTGATCACATAAAATGGCCAGCGAACGATCTTCCTCTAGGCGGTATGTTTGCCGGTGCAGTCGCGCCTTTGGGAACCTTTGAGGCACATCATGGCCCTCACTCAGTGGTTAATGGCCCAGATGGAAAGCTCTATACCACGAATTCTCTGGCCTCTGAAATAGGTATTTTCGATCCTAAAACCAAGACCACAGAATTTATTAATATCGGTCAAGATTCTATTTATCCTCACACCTTACGCTTTGATGATAACGATGTGCTGTGGTTTACCTTAGCTTTATCGAATCAAATTGGGCGCATGGATATTCAAAGCAAAGAGATTATTTTGATAGATTTACCTTCAAATGGTTTATGGCGTTGGGTGTCAGATGCATTTTTCCCAAGCATACTGAAAGTCGCCGCCTGGTTTGGTAAAGAAGATTTACATGTTGCCTTGTCACACCACAAAACGACTGGAGAAGGCCGAAGCGTACTTAATTTACCTTATGGTATTGATATTAACCCGATAGATGGTGCTATCTGGTATTCAAAATTATATTCAGGCTATATCGGGAAAGTTGATCCAAAGACGCTTGAAGTAACAGAGTTTAAAACCCCGTTTCCATCACCACGACGCTTACGTTTTGCTAAAGACGGAACCTTGTGGATACCTTCTTTCGAAAGTGGCGTGTTAATGAAGTTTGATACAAAAACTGAACAGTTTGTAGCGGATTATAAATTGCCCTTGCTAGCAGAAGGAGAGTACGAAACACCTTATGCAGTAGGTATTGAGCCACGTACCCAAGACGTTTGGATTGCTGCAAATATGTCAGATCGCATCTTACGCTTTAATCCAAGAGATGAACGTTTTACGGCCTATCCAAGCCCCACACGTGTGACCTTTATGCGAGATTTTATCTTTACCCCAGAAGGTGACGTCTGTACCAGTAATGCTAACCTGCCATCGGGTGCGATAGAAGGTGGACGCGGTAAGTTTATCTGTTTGAGCTTGTCTGAAAATACTGCCGCACGTTGAGCTCGTCGAAACGTTTTCGTTGAAACTCAGCATTTTAATAAGATAACCCTTCGACGGGCTCAGGGAGCTTATTGATATTTTTCCACTTACTCGGTGGATACCCGTGCCAACGAATAAAGGCGCGGGTAAATGCACTGAGCGATGTGTAACCCAGTAGATCTGCCAGTTGCGTCATTTGCAGGCGTGAATCCTTTAAGTAGCGATAAGCCATCACTTGTCGGGTGTGATCTAAAATTTCTTTAAAAGATGTGTCACTTTCCGCTAAGCGTCTTTGCAGAGTTCGTTTACTCATCGCCATACATTGGGTGACTTTTTCAATATTAGCTTGTCCCTGAGCCAACAAGTTCCTCAACAAATACTCCACATAAGACGGTAACTCTTGAGTACTTAATTCCTCCATAGAATCTAAGTGTTTTTTCATCAAGTGATGAAGTTCAGGGTCGGCATTGATCAGTGGCGCGCTTAAGTTTTTTATATCTAGAAATATGCCACTTTCAGTTTGATTAAAGGCGGGAGCTTGGCCGAGTAGCTTTGTATAATTTTTCAGTAAATCCTGAGGCGCATGCTCAATAGTGATAGCTTTTGCTGCCCAATTTTTACCCAGCAGGGTTCTGAGTAACTGAAAACCGACTCCTAGTGCTAGCTCCATACCTTGCTTAATGCCGGGTTGTGTTGGGTCTAGAACATGGTAGGCCAGATGCGCTAAGTCATCTTTTTGTGAAAATGTCAGTTGAGCCGCGCCCATATGTAAATGGAAAAACTGTTGTAATTCTTTTAAGGCTTCACCAAAGGTTTGGCAGTTGCGGATCAAATAAAGTAAGGGTCCAAGGACAGAAACACCTTGATATAAGCCAAACTTCAAACCGAAAAGAGGGTCACTGCTTTGTTCCGAACTGAGTTCGAGGAGGTGTAAAAAACGACGATAAGAAATCACACCTTCAGCTTGTTTGAGAATATTTTCAGGCAGACCAACAGCTTTAAGCAGTTGTTCCGGATCAAGCCCATACATTTGTGCAAACTGTCCATATCCTGATAAAGCCGAAGCGCGTGCAAAGTCTTTCATTTCATTATTTCCATGTATGGCTATGCTTTGTAATAACTTAGATTGAAATGGCTAATCACGTTAAGTTTAGATAGTTTTGGCGCCTTATGTAAAATCTATGGCGTCTAATGGTAATTTTTGATCAATTAGCCATATTAAACTGCTTCATTAAGAAACAATTATAAAAATAAAGGAAAGTCGATGCCTAAAAATACAAGCCCAACCGGCTCTGCAGGCCAAACAGCTACTGTACCTAAATCTGTTTTTATTACTGGTGCGAACGGCTTTATCGGTAAGGCGCTTGTTCAGAGATATCGTGATCTTGGTTGTGATGTTCGTGGTATGGATATACATGCAGATAAAGCTTTGAATATCGTTTCTGGAAATATCACTCAACCCGCGACTTGGGAAAAACACGCTAAAAATTGTGAGTTGTTTATTCATACGGCGGCTGTGGTATCACTTGCTGCCGACTGGGATTTGTATCGTGAGGTATCAATCAACGGCACGCGTAAAGCGCTTGATGTCGCGATTGGAGCGGGCGCTAAACGCTTTGTTCATTTTTCATCCATAGCTGCAATGGGAGTCGATTATCTTCAAGGTGCTGATGAGAAATCCTCGGTTGTGGTCGGTGAGGATTACCGTTATGGCGTGACCAAAGGTGCGAGTGAGCATGTCGTGTTAGCTGCACATGCTTCGGGTGAAATGCAATGCACCATTATTCGCCCCGGCGATGTTTATGGCCCAGGCTCTAGGGCATGGTTAATTGAGCCACTTAAAATGGCGCGTTCTGGTCAATTTATTTTACCCAATCAGGGCCGTGGGCGTTTTACACCCGTTTATATTGATGATCTTTTAGATGGCGTGATGTTAGCCGCAGGCTTACCTGAAGGTTCAGGGCAAATATTTATTCTCGCGGGAGATCGTTCAGTCAGTTGTAAACAGTTTTTTAGTTATCACTGGAAGTGGGCAGGTAAAACCAAAAAAATGCCTAGCCTTCCTTTAAAGGCCGCTATGGCTCTTACCCAGACTCTTTGGAAAATGAACCGTCTCTTGAATAAGCCTAGCGAAGTCACACCAGATGCAATGTTGATGTTTTCCCGTCAAGGTGGTTTTTCCATCGAGAAAGCAAAAAGTCGTCTGGGATATGAGCCAAAAGTAGGCTTGGATGAAGGTATGCAACGATCTGAAGAATGGTTGCGAGAAGTGGGTGAGCTTTAGTTAATTTTGAATTGATTTAAAAGAAGGTAATAAGATGACAGCAATTAATCATGTGATAGTGAGTGGTGGCGGTAGTGGCTTGGGTTTAGGCTTGGCTTGTCGTTATTTGAAGCGCGGTATCAAAGTAAGTGTCTTGGATTTAGCTATTAATGATGAACGGAAAAAAACACTAGATAAGTTAGCAAGTACACATCATTCCAAATGGCAGTTCTTTAAGACCGACGTCACCAATGCAAACTTATTAAAAGACAATGTTGAACAAGCTATTTCAGAATTTGGCTTAATTGATTTAGCCATCAATTCTGCAGGTGTTGTGATTAATAAATCCTTTGAAGAGACCAGCCCAGAAGATTTTAAGCGCGTGATTGATATTAACTTGAATGGTAGCTTTAACTTTGCCTCTGCGGTGCTGCCAACTATGAAGCCAGGAGCACGTTTAGCCTTGATCTCATCTATGGCAGGCTTGTTTAGTAATTATGCTTACAGTGCTTATGGCGCTTCCAAGTTTGGTGTCGTGGGTTTAGCAACCACTTTACGCTATGAATATGAACATAAAGGAATTTATATTTCATGTGTATGCCCACCAGAAGTCAAAACGCCCATGGTGGCTCAAGAACTTATAAATGGAAATAAGGTCTCGTTAGCGATGAAAAAATTTGGTGGTTCCATGGAGGCAGACGATGCCTGTGATCAGATTGTCTCGGGCTTGGATGCAGGAAAGTGGATGATAATTCCAAGTTTAAACGGAAAGCTTCTAGCGACTTTTGCGAGAGTCTTTCCAACGCCATTCTTTGCGTTAACAAAGCAAGTAATCAAATACACTGAAAAGAAGTTTAGTTGAATGTTGTTTTATGATTTTATTCACTTTCTGATTAGGAATAATCATGTCAGAATTTAACGAATCAGACTGCCAATTTACACATGTAAATGGCTTGAATCTTCGATATTACGACAAAGGTGAAGGCAAGCCTCTACTGTTATTGCATGGTTTTCCAGATGATTTAACTGTCTGGAAAAAAATGATTCCTCTTTTGATAGATGCAGGCTATCGCGTCATTGCCTTTGACCAGCGAGGCTTCGGTGAATCCGATATGCTGGCTTCGCGAAAACACTATGCTATTCCCAAAATAGTATCTGATATTCCTGTTTTATTAGCTAACTTGGCTATAAAAGAACCAGTTTATTTAATGGGCCACGATTGGGGTTCTGTCATCGCTTGGGCTTTTTGTTTGGCGCACCCTGAACGTGTTCGAGCTTCGGTCAATATTTCAGTTGGTCATCCGGAAAGTTACCGCCGCTCAGGAATTTCACAAAAGCTGTTTAAAGGTTTCTACACCTTATGGTTTCAGTTAAGCGGTTTGGCAGAATGGTATTTGAAAGCAGGCGGTTTGAAACGTTGGTTAGGTCGCTATCCTGAACCTGAAATAGCGATTTCGAAAATGATGCGCAAAGGACGTTTAACGGCGGGCTTAAGTTGGTATCGAGCTAATTTGTTTAAAATCCTATTTCAAGCATGGCCTAAATGTGACGTGCCTACTTTAAGTGTTTGGAGTGATCAAGACCCATATTTAACAGAAAAACAGGTGCTAAATTCTCAGAAATATATGTCTGCCGAATGGGAATATCATAAGTGTAAAAATGCCGGACATTGGGTACCACTTGAACAACCTATAGAACTTTATAAATTGGCCTTAGCATGGTTTGAAAAAAGGTAAATTGATGGATATTTATTCAATGATTTTTAAGGTGCTCTATCGTTGCTCGTTATCAAGCTAAAGAATGAGGTAAAAATGACTTTGCTGAGTTTCAGCTCAATAATTGAATCTCAGCAAAGTCATTAACTATCAACAATTTTGATTATTTAATATCAAAACGATCAGCGTGCATCACCTTACTCCATACTTTTGCAAAATCATTCACAAAGGTTTCTTGCGAGTCACTGCATGCATAGACTTCTGCATTGGCACGCAATTGCGAGTTTGATCCAAAAATCAGGTCAACTCGGGTCGCTGTCCATTTTAGTTCCCCTGTTTTTCGATCTCGGCCTTCAAACGTTTCCGCAGCTTCAGATGTAGGTTTCCATTCAGTACTCATGTCGAGAAGATTTACAAAGAAATCATTGGTTAAAACTTCTGGTCGAGAGGTAAATACACCGTGTTGTGTTTGTTCGAAATTGGTATTAAGAACACGCATTCCACCTAATAGTACCGTCATCTCTGGCGCACTTAGCGTTAATAATTGCGCTTTATCCAATAACAGTTCTTCAGACGATACCGTGTACTTGCTTTTTTGATAGTTTCTAAAGCCATCTGCTGCGGGTTCTAGAACTGCAAAGCTTTCAACATCAGTTTGCTCTTGAGAGGCATCGCTTCGTCCTGCTTTAAATGGAATGGTAATCGAGTGACCTGCTTTATTAGCCGCTTCCTCTACAGCAACTGAGCCACCCAAGACAATTAAATCAGCCAACGAAACCTGTTTAATGTCTGACTGAGCATTATTGAACTCGGCCTGAATGCCTTCGAGTGTCGACAATACTTTACTTAACTTGGTCGCTTCACTTATTGCCCAATCTTTTTGTGGCGATAAGCGAATGCGTGCGCCATTAGCTCCACCACGTTTATCTGAGCCACGGAAAGTTGATGCTGAATTCCAAGCTGTCGAAACAAGGTCAGAAATAGATAAGCCAGAAGCAAGAATCTTAGCTTTTAATACGGTGATATCTTGATCATTAATTAGCTTATGCTCTATTTCTGGTACAGGATCTTGCCAAAGTAATATTTCAGATGGTACATCCTTGCCTAGATAACGAGAGCGTGGCCCCATATCTCTATGTGTTAGTTTGAACCATGCCCGCGCAAAAGCATCGGCAAACTCTTCGGGATTGGCGTTGAAATACTCTGATATTTTGCGGTAATCCGGATCTTCACGCATCGCCATATCGGCAGTCGTCATCATAATACCGACTCGGATATTTGAATCTTCAGCGTCGGGTGCATGATCTATTTTTGATAGATGTTTGGCCGCCCATTGTTGAGCACCCGCCGGGCTTTTTGTTAATTCCCATTCATAGCCAAGCAGTACATCAAAATAGCCCATATCCCATTGAGTAGGGTGAGGCGTCCAAGCACCTTCTATGCCGCTGGTGATGGTATCCCGACCTTTGCCACTGCCGAAAGAGTTCTTCCAACCCAGGCCTTGTTCTTCAATATTTGCAGCTTCTGGTTCAGCGCCAACATGTGCTGGGTCACCCGCACCATGTGCTTTACCAAAGGTATGACCACCTGCGACAAGTGCGACTGTTTCGTAGTCATCCATTGCCATACGGGCAAAAGTTTCGCGAATATCTTTTGCAGAAGCGAGTGGGTCAGGGTTACCGTTTGGCCCTTCTGGGTTGACATAGATAAGCCCCATTTGAACCGCAGCGAGCGGATTTTCTAACTCACGTTCGCCACTGTAGCGTTTATCATCCAACCATTCTTTTTCAGCACCCCAGTAAATATCTTCTTCTGGCTCGAAAATGTCAGCACGGCCACCGGCGAAGCCAAAAGTTTTTAAGCCCATCGAATCTAAGGCGACATTGCCTGCCAAGATCATTAAGTCTGCCCATGAAATTTGCTTGCCATACTTTTGTTTTATCGGCCAAAGCAAACGGCGAGCTTTATCTAAGTTGCCGTTGTCTGGCCAGCTATTTAATGGCGAAAAACGTTGAGACCCAGAGCCAGCGCCGCCCCTGCCATCTGCTGTTCGGTAGGTGCCAGCACTGTGCCATGCCATACGGATAAAGAAAGGCCCGTAATGGCCATAATCTGCTGGCCACCAATCTTGAGAGTCGGTCATCAGGGTAGTTAAATCTTGTTTTAATGCATCTAGATCAAGTTTGTTGAATGCTTGAGCATAGTTAAAATCACGGCCCATAGGGCTTGTGACTTCGGCCTGTTGATGAAGGATTTTCAAGTTTAATTGGTTTGGCCACCAATTTTTATTGGATGTGCCTGTGTCAGCATTATTGGTGATAGAACCATGCATAAAGGGGCATTTACCACTTGTAGAATTAGTATTCGCACTCATATCTTTCTCCTTTTTTGTTATGTAGTTCAATTTATCTGACTGCAGAACGGTATGTAGAGCATGAGCATATTCATAAGATAAATTGGCAACACTGTTTGTGATTCAAAACTAATGGCTACTTACGGCCAGATTGCTTATCTGGTTTACAAATAGAATAGATTGATTCTAAATATAATTAAAATGACAAAAATTGAAGTTGATGATCAGTTTTTTAGATTGTTGTTTTTAAGTTGTATCAAGCGTTATATCTTGTCGAGATTAAACCAATACGACTTATTTTCAAGTGGTGTATTTTTTGGGAGTAGTGGGTTTTCTAAACGATAATGTTGTCTGTTAATTAGTTCAGACTTTCTGATAGTACCTTGATAATACAGATTGAATAGTTTTTCAAATCTTCCATCTTTATGCGCCTTATTTAGACCATTTTCAATGATGTTGGCCAAAAATTTATTTTCTGGTGACACAAAGAAGTAACTAGCAGTGGGATAACTAATTAAAGTGTGATGCTCTAAACGAATATTACTCGATTCATAGGTGTCTAGTTCGTCCCAAATTTCAATCACTGATCTTGGAAATAACTCAGCTCTGTTCAAGGATAATATCTGAAATAAGCCTTCATAGCTGGAGCCACTTAAAACGTTAAATTGATTGTATGCCAGAATTTCAGTATCTGGCCAATCATGCCCTTGGATGATGACGGCTTGTTTTAACTCAGCTAGTGAAAGTACTTTGTTTGGAATGTCAGATAACCATTCTTCGGTGCTAAGAAATAATCGCCAACCAATTAAACCCTTATATATTGGCACGCGTATTGGTCTGATTTCTGATTCTCTTTCTTGTGATGTCATTGTCCACATGACATCGATATCTTTTCCTGATGTTAACTGTTTTATTGCTCGGCCTTGAGTCATGAAATAATCAGAGGCTTTAATGTCGATTTTCTCAGACTGATAGCTTAAGGCTAGTTTAAGAAGTTCGACCGGATATTGATGATGTTTTGTAAAGAGTGGGCCAGCTTGAGGATAGCGAATTAGTTGTTCTGCGCTCGTGACACTAGAAAAAAAACAGAATAAAACCGACAGTGTTATCAAGGCAGGTAATGTAAAATGCATAATACTCTTTTGATTAAGGAGCTTCCCTTTTAAGAAAAAGAAGCTGAGTTATTATCGACTAAAAAGGCACTGCCTTAAGCAATTTTAGTTTAGCTACGATACGCTTATTTCTTTTACTATGGAATATCTTGCTTTGTTTAGAAGATGATCTTAAGCAAGTAATGTAAGTTGTTATTTCAATGCAGCATCAATAAATGTCTTCCGGTATACTCTGCATCCTATTTAAATTACGCCATTTTTAATTGGTTTATGACCAACGAGTAGAGGTTTCCTTTGACACAATTTAGACCCTGTATTGATCTTCACCAAGGCAAAGTAAAACAAATTGTTGGTGGAAGCTTAAATGATCAAGGTGCGGATACGAATTTTGTAAGCGCCTACGATGCGGCTCATTATGCGGCGTTATATCAAAAGCACGCCTTAAAAGGTGGGCATGTGATTGCTTTAGGCCAGGGTAACAAAGAAGAAGCATTGAAGGCATTGTCAGTTTGGCCGCAAGGGCTGCAGTTTGGTGGTGGCGTGAACGAGGTAAATGCGGCAGAATTTTTGGAAGCAGGTGCTTCGCATTTAATTGTCACCTCTTATATTTTTGAAAATGGTGTACTGTCAGTAGACAGAATTGAAAAGATCAAGCGTGAAACAGGGAGGGAGCGACTAGTCTTAGACTTAAGTTGTCGCCGTACAGAATCTGGTTGGAATATTGCCACAGACCGTTGGCAAACCATTACGAATACCCAAATTACTAAGCAGACACTTTCTGAACTTGCCGGCCACTGTGATGAATTTCTAATTCATGCTGCCGATGTCGAAGGGCTTCAAGCAGGTATCGATCAGGAACTGGTTCAGCTTCTTGGTGAAATTTCTACCATTCCTGTTACCTATGCAGGTGGTGCAAGATCACTTCAAGACCTGGAATTAGTTCATACTCTATCGAAAGGAAAAGTCGACCTTACCATCGGAAGCGCGCTGGATATTTTTGGGGGGAGTGGTGTGACCCTCGACGAGTGCATTCAATGGAATAAACAGAACTAAATTCAATGAGCGTCAAAGCGCTGATCAAGTGAATCTTTCGCTGGAGAGAAAATAATTCCTTCGCCCTTGTTTATCCATAAACGCCATAAAAATTAAAAAAATATGATCATCACGAATAATATATCTAAGCACTTTGGCTCTTTTCAGGCTTTGTCAGACGTATCCTTTGAAATTAATAAGGGTGAAATTGTCGGTTTTTTGGGAAAAAAATGGGGCAGGAAAAACCACATTAATGCGGATATTAACGTCTTTTTTACCCGCGTCATCCGGTACGGTTTTAATTGATGGATATGATGTATCTAAGGACTCATTAATAACCAGGCAAAAAATCGGTTATTTACCCGAAACACCTCCGCTCTATCTTAATATGACCGTAAAGGATTACTTAAAATTCGCAGCTGAAATTAAGGGTATTCCAGCCAAAAATAGGCGTAGGCAATTTGATAGCGTCATGGCGGAATGTCAACTCGAAAATGTGGCGGGTAAAACCATCGCGACCTTATCGAAAGGTTATAAACAGAGAGTGGGCATTGCCCAAGCGATTATTCATGAACCCAAATTGCTTATTCTTGATGAACCGACAAGCGGCTTAGACCCGATTCAAAATCTTCAAATTCGCAAGCTAATTAAAAACTTAAAAGACCAGAGAACCGTTATTATCAGCACCCATATTCTGTCTGAAATTGAACATGT
>TARA_R110001592_G_scaffold240694_1_pt1 | contig 21451 bp, 23 predicted proteins | sample TARA_R110001592 | Tara Oceans TARA_R110001592 (sample SAMEA4398387) | marine metagenome | biome: Polar Biome; feature: [SRF] surface water layer (ENVO:00010504); material: water (ENVO:00002006), including particulate matter (ENVO:01000060) such as... | depth 5 m | reverse complement strand
TACTATTGAAAGAGACACAGGCAAGAAAAAGTTTGATGAGCTTATGAAACTTAAGAATGCCGAAGTAAAAAGATTAGAAGAAGTTATTAAAAAGTCGCAGAAACCAGATTATACTAAGTTGTGGTTTGTTGGTGGCTTTGTTGCTGGTGTAGGTTTATCCATCGGTATCTTTTATGCCGCCGCTCAGGCAAGTAAATGAAAAAAGATTTAAATTATATTGCAGGGCTTGAAAAAGCTATTTCTAAAAAGTACGGTAAAGAGGCGGTTCAGAACCCCTCTTCCAATTGGACACCGGAAAAAGAAAAAGAATATCTTCAACAATTAAAAGAAAATAAAATTAAAGAGATGGCTAAAGATAGAGTAGAAGAACGTGAAGGCTTTTTATTCTCTGCAAAACTAATTAAGAAGGATAGTAAGAATAATTGTAGTGTATGCTCAAATATTCTAAAACAGCAAGACATGCTGTACGAAACAAAATACGAATGCTGTCAGAACTGTTATATACAATTTGTGGAGAACAGGGAAGAAAGATGGCTAAAGGGATGGAGACCAGATAATGTCGATAGAAGCACTTGAAGTTTACAGAGGAATTAGCCAAGCAATGGGCTATGCTTATGACGGAGCCATTGATGATGATGGCAAACCAATTGAGATTGGTCTTAAAAGAGATGAAAAGAATATGATGCTGCAATCCAGAGACGGTTGTATGGATGGCTTCGGCGTTAAAATGTATGGTAACAAGTTGATTGTTAATTATCAATCCGAAGCTCCAATGCCAGAAGTCCACAGGAAAGGACCAAGCGCTTTTGAAGGCGAAATTGAAATGCGCTTTGGAAATATTGTAAAGTTCCTTAAAGACCGATACAAAAAAGCAACTGGAAAAAGCCTTTCTTTAAACCCAGATGGGGATGCAGATATTCTTTTACAATACATGAACCGTAAAAGAAGTTGGATCCAAGCAACAAAGTGTTACACGATTGGTGGCTTGGGCAGCGGTGTTGTTGAGCCTGAGAAAAAGCCATTTGATATTGTAAAGGACTTTTTGCAGACACATAAATATGGTAAGTAATGGCTCGTGGTTTAACCAAGACACAACTAAAGAAAGAGATAATCTCTTGCGGTAAAGATCCAGCATACTTTATTAACAATTACGGAAGAATCGCGCACCCAATGAAGGGAACAATCCCTTTTGCGATGTACCCGTTTCAAAAAGACGTTGTAAAGGATTTCCAGGATAACCGTTTTAATATTATCCTTAAAGGAAGACAGTTAGGTCTTTCAACAGTCTCTGCTGTTTATATCGCATGGTTCGTCCTTTTTCACAAAAATAAGAACGTTGTTGTGATGGCAACAAAATTGTCAACCGCTGCAAACTTAGTTAAAAAGGTAAAGTTCGCCCTCAAGGCAATACCAGAATGGATGAAGATATCCGAATTAGTGACTGACAACAAAAATTCTTTTGAGCTTTCTAATGGTTCACAAGTAAAAGCAATCTCTACATCTGGCGATGCAGGTCGTTCAGAAGCTCTTTCTTTGCTTGTTATTGATGAGGCTGCAATTATTGAGGGTCTTGATGATCTTTGGGCAGGCTTATACCCCACACTATCAACAGGTGGTGATTGTATCATTATTTCTACGCCGAAAGGTGTTGGCAATTTATTTCACAAGTTATATTCAGAAGCCGAACAGGGAATGAACGACTTCAACCCAATTAATTTACCATGGCATGTACACCCAGACCGAGATCACAAGTGGTTTGAGAAAGAAACAAAGAACATGTCGAAAAGAGAGATCGCACAGGAGTTAGAGTGTAACTTTAACATGTCTGGTGATACTCTAATTCATGGCAAAGACTTAGTTAGAATCGAACAAGAAGAATTATTAGAACCAGAATATAAAACCGGGTTTGATAGAAACCTTTGGATCTGGAAAAATGCGGAGCCAGATAAAAAATATTTTATGGTAGCTGACGTTGCAAGAGGTGACGGTAAAGATAATTCAACTTTTTATATTTTTGAGTCTGATACAATGGAAATGTGTTGTGAATATCAGGGCAAACTACCATTAGATAGTTTTGCACGATTGATTTATGACACTTCAAAAGGCTATGGCATGTGTTTAACAGTTGTAGAAAACAACTCAGTTGGTATGACAGTCCTAACAAAACTTAAAGATTACGGGCATCCCAACATTTACCATTCAAGAAAATCAACACATGAATACGTTGAGGCATCGTATACTGAACAAACTTCAATTATAGCTGGATTTTCAACAACAGTCAAAACAAGACCTATGATTATTGCTAAAATTGAAGAATTTATTAGAAATAAGGTATTAAAAATTAGATCAAGAAGATTATTTAACGAATTAAAAACTTTTATTTGGAATAATGGTAAAGCAGAGGCTATGCGCTCTTACAATGACGATTTAGTGATGGCATGTGCTATAGGTTGTTGGGTAAGAGATACTGCTTTAACAGTAAATCAGCAAGAAATAGAGTATAAAAAATCAATGCTTTCTGCTATAATGACAAGTAATAAGTCGCTTGATACAAGAATTGTTGGGATGGAAAGGAATCAGCAAGATAATTATATCTATGGTGGCAACGCAAAACAAAAAACAGTCAAAATAAGTAAATTACCGTTTTTTATAAAATAGGAACTGACCAATGGCAGAAAACAAAAACAATCCAAGAAATCGAAACAGCCCCTTGTTCCAGAGGTTGACTAGATTATTTTCAGGACCGATTGTAAATTACAGATCACAACAAGTAAGAAATAATCGTAAATACTCTGTGGACAAGTATGGCTCTAAATTTAGATCCACAGGTGGTCAATCCTTTAAAAGAAAGTCCTACAACCCATATGAATCAATTTCATCAGCCATGATGAACAATTATAACCGGGTTGAGAGATACTCTGATTTTGACCAAATGGAATTTATGCCCGAGTTAGCGTCAGCTTTAGATGTTTATGCTGATGAAATTACAACACACTCAGAATTTCATAAATCTGTCATTCTTGATTGCCAAAATGAGGAAATTAAAGAAATATTAGAGACTTTATTTTTTAAAGTATTAAATATCGATGCTAATCTTTTTGGATGGGTTCGCTCCATGTGTAAGTATGGTGACTTTTTTGGTTATTTGGACATTGATGAAGAGCTAGGCATTAAGTCCTTTATTGGTTTGCCCGTTAATGAAATAGAAAGAATGGAAGGCACTGACCAATCTAATCCAAATTATGTTCAATACCAATGGAATACCGGTGGTTTAACTTTTGAAAATTGGCAGTTGGCACACTTCCGAGTGTTAGGGAATGATAAGTATGTCCCTTATGGAACTTCAGTTTTAGATCCAGGTCGTAGAATTTGGAGACAATTGACGCTTCTTGAAGACGCGATGATCGCATATCGGGTTGTTCGTTCCCCACAGAGAAAACAGTTTAAAATTGATGTTGGTGGAATTCCTCCAGAAGAAGTTGAACAATACATGCAAAAAATCATTACTATGATGAAACGGCATCAGGTTGTAGATGATAATAATGGAAGGGTTGATTTAAGATATAACCCACTTTCTATTGAGGAAGATTACTATATCCCAACAAGGAATGGACAGTCTTCAGTTGATATTTCAACAGTTCAAGGCGATACCTGGGGAACTGCTATTGAAGATATTAAATACTTGCAAAATAAATTGTTTGCTGCTATTAAAATACCGATGTCATATTTAATTCGCGGCGAAGGGGCTACCGAAGAACAGGCTGCTTTAGCACAAAAAGACATCCGTTTTTCAAGAACAATTCAGAGAATCCAGAGAGCAGTTGTGGCAGAGTTGGATAAGATTGCCACAGTACACTTATATACTCTTGGATACCGAGGGAATGATTTAATTAATTTTAACATTAAGCTTCACAACCCATCAAGAGTTTCTATGTTACAAGAAATGGAAATGCTGAATTCAAGGTTGGATGCATCATCGAAAGCGAGAGCAGATATATACAGCAATAGATGGATTTCTAAAAATATTTTGGGACTGTCTGAAGAAGAGCTTGTTCGTAATACCCGAGAAAAGTTTTATGACAAACAAATAGAAACTGCATTGGCAAAAGTTGCTGAACAACAAGGTGAAGGACTCGCCGCAGAGACATTAACTGGTGCTGGCTTTGGTGGCACTGGAGATATTGGTCTGGACACAGGCACAGGTGATGAAATCGAAACTGGCTTGGGTGGCGCAGACTTAGAGCCTGAAGTTGATACAGCAGCCCCAGAACCCGAAGCTACTCCGGCACCAGAAGCCGAGGCTGAAGGTGGAGAAGATGTTCTTTTAGCGACTCCCGAAGGTGGCGGCAAAAAACATGACAAGTCCGCAGCAGTCTACACAGAGTACGAAGATGGCTCACATACAACTAAAGGTTCTAAAGGGAAAAAATATTGGTCCGTCAAACACGACAAGAGAAAAGACGCCGGTCGCAAGGAATCATGGATGAATATTCCAAGAAAACCAAGAAACATTTTTGGTGCAATGGCGAAAGGAACGTTTATTAAAGAGAACAAGTCTAATTATAGTGAAGATTTTGAAAATAGAATGTCTTCGTTAAATGAGGAAATGGACAGAATACTGTCAGAGGATCTATAGAATGAATCATAATAAAAGAAGAAATACTGCTTTTTTATACGAGGCGTTGGTTAGAGAACTAACTAAAAGTGTCGTTAGTAAAGATGAGAAAAGAAAGAGTGCCATAATGGCAGTTATAAAAGAATTCTTTAGCAGAGAAACTGCTTTGAAAAAAGAATTAAATCTTTACAAAGAGATCACTGAGACACGCGGTGTTAATAAGAAAGCGGCAGAAAAGATTATTGGGTACGTTCGTAAAGAGCGCGAAAGATTGGATACAAAAAAGATTTTTGAAGAACAAACAAAATTAATTAATAAAATCCACAATTCTTTAAATGAAGAAATTCTTTCTAATTTTGTGCCAAATTACAAGGCACTTGCCAGCATTTACCAAATGTTCTCACCAAAAACAAAAATTAAAAATAAGGTTCTAATGGAGAACGTTGTGATTGAATACATGTCTTCTGCACCTCAACAGGTGAATGAAGAAAGAAGAGTTAATAATGCAACAATGAGAATCTTTTCTTCAAAATTTAATAACCATTACAGTGGTCTTCTTGAGGAACAAAGAACTTTATTGTCAAAATACATTTCCTCTTTTACAGATAATGGTCTTGATTTAAAAATTTATTTAAACGATGAATTGGGCAGAATCAAAGAGACAGTTTCTAAAACAAACTTTGAGGGTGAACTACAACAAAAAATTAATAAAGTTTTTACCATTGTTGAGAGCTTCAAAGGAGAACTGATTAACGAAGATATGCTAAAACAAATTATGAAAATACAGCAGCTTGTAAGCGAGATTGAAAACAATGATTAAAATTGATGAAATCAAAGTTAAAATAGACGACACCGAGGAAGACAGAATTACTATATCTGTTGTTGAGCCTCAGCCAGACTCGATTGAGGTGGAAGTGAAGCCAGTACCGTCTCAACTAATTTCATTAGACATCCGTCGCACTTTAGATAACAATTATATTATTCATGACCATCCTCTTTTTGACATTGTGGTTAACCCAGATAAAAAGAAAGTTATGACTTTTGTTAAAAAGTTTGCAAAAGCAGAAGCATATCCTCATCAAGATGCATTTTTTGACTACTTGAAGAAGCGCGGTGTTATTTTATCAGACACCGTTAAGGGTGGTAATATCTTTGGAAGTATAGAGGCTACATACCCTGCAAATAAGAAAATGGATGTCGTCAAAGTTGTTCTGCTGAACATTTTTACATTTTTAAGACAAGAATTACCAAATCTTAGAAAAGCTCTAGATTACAGCTTTGAAGTTGATAACTCATTTGTTAATCCAAGCGTAGAGGACAGCACAGAGTATGGCGAGGTCCCACAGCAAAAGAAAAAGGGAACGATGGATCCTTTTTACACGCAATATTACGGTTTAATATACAGGTTATAGATGTCTTTACTATATTTTATTTTAACGTGTTATGGTTTAACGCAAATTCTAGTATATGGTTCAATCTTTAATCGCTTACGACCCAACAAGGGTTATTTGGGGGACCTATTGAAGTGTCCCATGTGTACAGGGTTTTGGGTAGGCTTATTTGTTTTTATAATTTCACCTTGGACCGAACTAATTACTGTTGAGTACAATACAATTAACATGCTTATATGCGGTTGGTTGAGTTCTGGAACATCATACGTGTTCTGTACTATTTTTGGGGACGAGGGAATAAATGTCAAAAGGAATTAATAATTTCGTAGAAACCAAGTGGATGCTTCAGCCTCCACGTCTTTGCTGCAAAGGAAGCAGTAACGGGCGGTTGACGACCGCAGGAGAATTTTAATGAACCTAAGTAAAATTAAAAAGATGGTTATCACATCTCTTATTCAAGAGAGAGTTGGTTATTATGGCAAAATTGACGGCGATGCTGGCGGTGACGCTGATAGTCCCGATATCCAAGGAATTGTGGATGACTCAGTGAAAGAAATTGAGCAGATGGTCGCAGCACAAGGAAATATTATTGAGGCAGTCGCCGCACAGATCGCGGAGATGGCAGCACCTGCTTTAGTTCAAGCAGGAGTCCCAGGTGACGAAGTTGTTAAATTAGTATCGGACTTTTTAACTCAGATGCATGAGGCAGTTAACAGCGCAAAAGAAAAAAGAAAACAATTGGACGCAGGTCCATCAACTCCAGAACTAAATACAAAAGTGGAGGGTGAATAATATGTCGGATAAAGTATTACTACAAGAATATTATGCTCTTTGCGAAGGGGGCTTTTGTAGAGACCTTTTAACAGAAGCTGAAAAAAACGAAGTAAACGAAGGCAAAGCTTTCTACCTAACTGGTATTCTACAAAAAGGGAATACAGAAAATGGCAATAGAAGAAAATACCCAACCCATGTTCTAGCAAGAGAGATGAAAAACTATGAAATGCTTATTAAACAACGAAGAGCATACGGTGAATTAGATCATCCAGATACATCAGTCGTTGATTTGAAGAATGCTTCTCACATGGTTACTCGCTACTGGATGGAAAACGAAAAAGTCATGGGTGTTATCAAATTATTAGAAACACCAGCCGGTGACATTGTAAAAGGCATTATTAGATCTGGTGGTCAAATTGGTATTTCATCAAGAGGGCTTGGTTCAGTGGTCAATGAATCAAACGGCGTAAGCATGGTTCAGGAAGACTTTCAGTTAATCTGCTTTGATATTGTTGCCGATCCATCAACACCCGGTGCTTTTATGAACCCGAAAAGAATTAGTGAATCAAAACAAGTTAAAATCCATGATAAGGATTATCGTGTTAATTCATTACTAAACTCAATTATAGATGAAAAATGAAGAAAGAACAATTTGCAAAATTAATTAAACCAATAATCAAAGAGTGTATTCAAGAGGCACTAGTTGAATCAAATTTAATTTCAGGGATTATTTCTGAGGTTGTTAAAGGGATGGGTACACCACCTCAACAGTCAAAAATTACTGAACAAAAGAATAAATATGAAAGTGATGACTCCGCCAAGAAAAGACGTATGAGCAGGGAAAAGAAGTTGAATGAAACGAAAAAAACTCTCTCGGGTGCAATAAATAAAGCTGCTTATGGTGGAGTTGATGTTTTTGAAGGCACGACGCCAATGCAAGAATCAAAGTCATCAGGTCCTAGCAGCGCTTTATCTGGAACAGATCCAGAAGATTCAGGCGTTGATATTTCAGGAATTTTAAATATCGGCGGTGATAAATGGTCAAAATTAATATGAGGTTAAAATGAGTGTAGTCCATATACATGTCAAGGCTAGAAAAAATGAATCTGCCGAGGCTTTAATAAAAAGATTTAGCAGAAAAGCAAAAAGGGCTGGTATTACAGAAGAGTGCAAAAAAAGAATGTACTATGAGAAGCCCTCTGTTAAGAGAAGAAGAGATAAATTAAAGAGACAAAGAGTTTTAAAGAAACTATTTATGAAACAAAACGGAGAGAAAGATGTCAAATCCCAACAATGAATCCTACGCCGATGGAAGATTCCAATTTAGCAGTCCCGGTTTAGGAAAAACTGGACAATACCAAATGAGTGGCATTCCATTTGTGTCAGCTTCAATTTTAGTGGTTTCGGGTGGATTCACTAATGGACCCACTGTGGTTAAATTTCCATATGTAAGCAGATTTGTTACAGTTCAGAATCTTGCGACTGGCTCAAATAAACCTTTAAGGTTAGGATTTTCAGAACTTGGAGTAACAGGTTCTGCGGCTAATGACGGTTTTGATAATTTTTTGATATTAGATAATGGCGAGTCATACACTGGGGAAATAAGAGTTTCAGAACTATATTTATTAGGCGCTGCCAGACCATTGGTTAACGGCGCTAGTTGTCCACCAAATGAAACGACGGCTTCGGTTATTGCTGGCTTAACTGGTATTAACGCTGCACGCTTACAAACAAACTGGTCAGGAACCTCTGGAGTAGGTTAATGATAAGTGGGTTCGGTGGGAAACAAGGCTCATTGTCCAGTCGTTCCAGAGGCAGACAAACCGTTGTCGATCGTGCAGGATCTAAACACTCCCTTATTAGAGCAATTGGCGGTTCCGATATTTTAACTTGGATTGATGCTACAAAAACATCTGCTGCTTTAGGGGCGAATTTAACAGACGGGACAATCAATACAATCGCTGGAACAGAATCGACTGTTGGTTCTAATGCTCCAACAACAGTATTTAGTGCGCCTTTAAATACAAATGCCTATTCTTTTTCCACAAATCAAACTTTAGAGTGGGCAACCAACCTTTTCCCTGAAGACCAAACAGACGCAACAATTGCAACTCGCTTTGCTATCCCCGGTACACTTACAGATCATATCATATTTGAACTTGGTAATGCTTCTGGTTATGCAGCAGTTAACGGTGGACTTGTCCAAGGTGTTCTTCGCAACAGTGCCGACAGTAATAAAACCAGCTATTGGTCTGGTATTGGCGACGGTGGCTCTGCTGACACATTCTTTCTAGGTACGAGAGTATCACAAAACGCAGCGACTGCAATGGTTTCGACATTTAATACAGCTACAAACCCAGATGCAATAACTGTTTCCGCAGATGGCACAGTCTTACCACAAGCTGGAACTTTGGATAAAAACACAACTCACGATATTCTCAGAGCAAATAAATCTTATTTAGGTGCTAGAAATGATGGGTCAGCAGCACCTTTAAATGGTCATGTCTCAGACTTTATTATAATAACCAGATTGCTTACTGCTGGCGAGTCAAGTAGGTTATCGCTAGGCTTGTCAGTACAGTAAGTCACTTTACCTTTTTTATAACTATTTATTGTAGCGTAATTTAGGAGTAACCTTATGTCATCAATGTTAGATCAAGCAATTATCGATGCAACAGCCTTAAGAGAAGCTGCAATTAAAAGTGCAGAGCAGGCAGTTGTCGAAAAGTATTCAACAGAAATCAAGGAAGCTGTTGAGCAATTAATGGAAGAAAACGATTTCGAAGAGAATAAGACTGTTGATGAGCAGATTGTTGAGGCTGACGAAAAAGGTGAAGGTTACGCTTTTGTTGAGAGTACGGAATTGAGTGAGCTAGAAGAGCACGACCTTGTAGAAATTGATGTTAAAGCTTTATTTGAAGAAGTTAAACAAGAGCAGGCAGAAGAACCCTTAACAGAGGAAACCATTACAGAAGAGCTAATTGAACAACTAATAGAAGAAGTAATGGAAGAAGGCGAGAAAAAGAAGAAGCTTTCCCCAGAGGACCAGAAGAAAGTTGATGACGAGCTTAAAAAAGCTTTAGACCCAATCGAGAAAGCACTTGAAGATGCTGAAAAAGAATTTAAACCAATCCCAACAAACGAGGAAGTCCTAGAGGAAGAAGACACACTTGAAGAAGAAATCAAGATGGACTTCAAGCCAGTCCCAGTTGGTCAGACAACTGCTTTTGGTGCAACAAGAGAACAGCAGGCAGAGCAAGCTATGTTAATGGACGTAATGCTCGCCATCGAAGAAGAAAACGCTAAATTAGAAAAGAAAAACGAAACTTTGGTTAAGACCGGCGCAAGCTTGAAAGAGTCTAACCAAAAATTAAAAGAAACCGTGAAGAATATTGCTGAGAAGTTTGAGGAAATCAAACTAATGAACAGCAAGTTATTCTACACAAACCAAACTTTAATGGACGACTCGTTGAATGAGCGACAAAAGGGTAACCTTGTCGAGTCTATTAATAACGCTCAGACTTCTGAGCAAGCGAAGATTGTCTATGAAACTCTTAAAAACACAGTGGGCAATGCTACACACAAGCAACCGGAATCTCTGAGTGAGGCAGTAGGCAAGCGATCTTCAACATCTTTATTGCTAAAAGCACAAAAAAGCGACGATAAGCCAAAGGTAAACGAAAGTAACATCTTAACTGATCGTATGCAAATTTTAGCAGGCATTAAACATCATAAGGAGGATTAAAACAATGTCAAACATAGTCGAAAGATTAACAGAAAACATCGTTGCTCGTGATCTCCGTAAAGAAGGCGCTGCCCTAGTTTCCAAATGGGAAAAAACAGGTCTACTTGAAGGACTCGGTGACGATAGAAAGAAGGACAACATGTCCCGTCTATTAGAAAACCAAGCTAAGGAACTTCTTCGTGAAGCTTCCACAATGGCTGCTGGTGATGTAGAGGGCTTCGCCGCCGTCGCATTCCCAATCGTCCGTCGTGTATTCGGCGGTCTACTCGCTAACGATCTCGTTAGTGTACAACCAATGAGTCTCCCAAGTGGACTCATCTTCTTCTTGGACTTCACCAAGACTAACGTTCGTTTGGGTCAACCAGCCGACGTTTCAGTCTACGGTGGTGCCAAGGTCGGCGCACAGATCACTGGTGGTGTCGATTTAACTAAGGGTGCCGCAGGCTCAGTCGGTGGTATCGAGTCAGGTCTTTACAACTTGAACAATGGTTACTCATCACCAGTCAAGGGTCAAGCTACTGCTGCTGCAACATTGCACATCGCTACTTCTGGTGCGATTAACGCCAATGGTGAGTTCCAGGCGATGACTCAGCTTTCACATACTGCGCTCATTAATGAGACTCAGGCAAGAGAGATTCTTCGTTACGATGCCGATATCACTTCCGGTACTGGTGTTGTTATTATTAAAACACTAGCAAGTAACTTTGATCAGCTTAACAGAGACAACTTGCAGAGCATCGCTTACATGGAAGGCGACGGAGTTGTGCTTAGTGGTTCACTCGATCAGGGTGGTCTAAAGCAGGCTCGTCGTTTGACTGGCTACCTCGCTGAAGACACAAACAGAGATTACGTCTACTCTGTGTTTACAACAACTGGTTCAGTTAACGTTGGTACAGTTGATCAGGCTCAGATGAAGAACCTCTTCGTCAACGGTCAAATCACTAAGTCCCTTGGTTATGTTCAGTTCAATAGCGCTGACGATTTCACCAACGCTGCTGTCGGTGGTGTTAAGGGTACAGCCGATTGGCTCTTAGAGTCAACTTCTACAACTGTTAGCGGTGAGTTCGGTGATGATCTTGAAGCAATCCCAGAGATTGACATCAAGGTTGACTCCGTTGCTGTTACAGCAGTTACTAAGAAGCTCCGCGCTAAGTGGTCACCAGAATTAGGTCAAGACCTAAACGCTTACCACAACTTGGACGCTGAAGTTGAGTTAACTGGTATTCTTTCTGAGCAGGTCGCTCTAGAAATCGATCGTGAGATCCTAGAAGACCTCATCAAGAGAGCAACTGCTGGTAGACTACACTGGTCACGTAACCCTGGTCAGTTCTTGAATCGTGAGACTGGTTCCGAGGTTGGTGCTGCTTCTGCTGCTCCTGACTTCACAGGTACCGTTTCTGAGTGGTACGAGACTCTCATTGAGACAATCAATGATGTTTCCGCTCGTATCCACAGAAAGACACTTCGCGGTGGCGCTAACTTCGTAGTTTGCTCACCAGAAGTTGCTGGTATTCTTGAGTTTACTGCTGGTTTCCGCGCTGCGGTCACTGTTGACTCCAATGGTACAGCCGGTGCTGTAAACGTTGGTTCAATCTCCAAGAAGTTTGACGTTCATGTCGATCCATACTTCCCACGTAACATCGTGTTAGTTGGTCGTAAGGGCAACAGCTTCCTAGAGAGCGGCTACGTCTACGCTCCATATGTCCCACTACAGGTCACTCCTACTATCTTTGGTACTGAGGATTTCGCACCACGCAAGGGTGTGTTAACTCGCTACGGCAAGAAGATGGTTCGTCCTGACATGTACGGCTTGGTTATTTGCCATGGCTTGAATGGTTCAAATGGTGCCAGCTAAGAGTTAGCTAAATAAATTAAATGGATTTGTCCAGCCCCCGGTTCGCAAGAGCCGGGGGTTTTGTTTTGTGTAGACCTATTTATAGTGTTGAGACATCAACGTGTAGTTTTGACATGATTATAAATGGTATACCAAGGGAGGGTTTTAACTATGGGATCAAAAAGAGTAGGGCTTGCAAGAATTGAAGCTTTAATTGAAAATTTAAAAAGGTCATTAACATTGACCAGTGAGACAAGTATTAGCTGTGGCAGTATTGCTGCAACAGGAGCAGTTAGTTCAACAACAGATGTTAGTGCAACGACAGTAACGGGACTAGGCAATGTGCCAGCAACAGCAACAGCCGGTAGTAGTTCTACAGCTTTGACAGCAGGCATTTACATTCGTGTTGATAGCGCCAACAACGGTCATAAAGCAAAGATGTTTACCGCTACCCACGCAGGACAAATGGTGCTCGTTCACAATGTGGATGACGCTCAAGACTTTATTCTTAGAAATAATGCTGACGATGCAACGTTAGGAACACTTGGTGAAGGCACATTGGGATTTATTGTTTCAACCGCAGCAGGTGATAACTGGGCAGTAGCTGGAGTTCTTGCCTAATATAACCTGACTAGGATATATTTGCCCCACCCTCTTCGGAGGGTGGGGTTTTCCTTTTAAAACAACTATTTACTAAACAGATCTATAACAGGAGTTTATTATGGGCAAAAAAAGAAAAATTATTTCACACCCACAATTTTGGAAAAAGCACGCCAACCACCCAGCAGTCAAAGCAAGGCAGGCGAACGAAGAACCAGTCAAAGAAGAGGTCGTTCCACAGCCAAAACCCGAACCAAAAAAGGTTGAGGTGAAGCCTGCTCCAAAGCCTGCTCCAAAAACTGTAGCAACACCAGCACCCAAGAAGGCGGCTGTTAAAACTGTTGCCAAACCAGTAGCAAAGAAAGAAACAGCTAAACCCAAAGCCGCTAAGAAAGTTGTTAAGAAAACAAAATAATCAAAAGATTACATTAACAATTGCCCTCTGATGTTTTCATCGGAGGGTTTCTTTTTTCAAAAACTATTTAGATAGTAGGAGAATATATGAATGTCCGTGCCAACTTTAACACCATCTAGTACATCAAGCAAAGTCATTTTGCCAATAACTGGAACACCAGACAATGTAAACGATTCAAGCAATCCACTGCCATTTGGTTTTTATATGCAGAACCCAAATGGAGAGGCATTCGCCTCTGGTGCAGCAGACCAAGTTAGTTTTGTTTTTAAAAAATTAGGCGGCGATGTCTTAGATATTGAATTAACAGAGTTTAATGTATATGCTGCATATGAAGAAGCTGTATTAGAATATTCATACTTAGTAAACATCCATCAAGCGAAAAACTCATTAAACAACCTACTTGGGGCTACAACGGCTTCTTTTGATGAAGACGGGCAGATTGTTAGTGGACATGCTTTAAGTGGCTCTAACGTCGAAATGAAGCTTCCTAGGTATACGTTTGATTATACTAGAAGAGTTGCTGAAGGAATTGGCACCGAAGCAGGTGCTGGCGGTGGTTTAACTTACTACACCGCTTCTTTTGCACCATCAAAAGATGTTCAAGACTATGACCTGCAACAAATCGTAAGTTCATCAATTACGGATGGAACTTTAACTTTGAATAGTGGCGATGAAGTTGGCAATAATAAAATTACGATTAGAAAAGTTTACTATAAAACACCTGCTTCAATGTGGAGATTCTTTGCATATTACGGCGGTTTAAACGTTATTGGTAATGGCTCAACCTACGGACAGTATGCTGATGATTCAACTTTTGAAGTAATTCCAACTTGGCAAAACAAACTTCAAGCTATTATGTATGAAGATTCAATTAGAACGAGAGTATCAAATTATTCATACGAAGTGATTAATAATAAATTAAGATTGTTCCCAACCCCGACAGACGTATCACCAGACAAGTTTTTCTTTAGATTTACTATAAAAAAGGATGCCCACGAAGAGGATTCCGATCGTCAGAATGGATCGCGTGGTGTTAATAATATGAACAACTTACCATTCCAAAATATTCCATACTCTTCAATTAACTCAATTGGTAAACAATGGATTCGCAGGTTTGCTTTGGCACTGTGTAAAGAAATGCTTGGACAAATCAGAGGCAAGCTGGGTAATGTTGTGCCACTCCCAGGTGGTAATATTTCACTTAACGCGACCTCTCTTTTAGCTGAATCGTCAAAAGAAATGGGTGAGTTGAGAACAGAGCTTAAAACAGTGCTAGACGAGTTGACTTACGAGAAACTATTGACTAAAGACGCTAATATGACTAAGACAACTGCCGACACTTTAAGTAAAGTTCCAGTTCCATTATTTGTAGGATAATAAATTATGGCAGATGATAAATGGACAAGACCTGATGCACCACCGCCCCCACTTTTTACGGGGCAAAAAGAAGCTGATTTTGTTAAACAAATTAACGATGAAGTTATTGAGCGCGTTGTTGGACAACAAGTTCTTTACTTTCCAGTTTCAAGAGAGCACTCCAACTACCATCCACTTTACGGTGAGGCAATCGAAAAAACTTATTTGCCACCAATTAGAGTTTATAGTCGTGTAAGCTGGAAAGGCACAAAAACAGAATCTACAAAATATGGCGTCGATAGAAGACCGCAGATTGTAGTTGATTTTCACAAAAGACGCTTAACAGAGGACCAAAATTTATATGTTAGAGTCGGAGATTTTGTTCGCTATGGTGAGTTTGATTATGAAATTGTAGAACTGAGTGAACCAAAACTCCTCTTTGACCAGACAGATAAAAGCTTTGAGATAAGTGCGACTTGCATATTAGCAAGAGAAGGGAAATTTAACCCATAGGATTATTGAATGTTACCAAAATATATTGAAGAAAATTACAAATTTAATAATTTTAGGGATGCCCTTAAAAAAGCTGACGACCTTGGTTGTACAGGAACACATACAGAGGATGGGCAATTCTATCCATGCAAGAACGCAGATGAATTATATAAATCAGCATATCCAGTACAGTATGATACTTTAATTCCGTCCACTTTTGAAACTATTGATATGGCACTTTTCGGTTGGTTAAATCACACTATTGATCTTTTTGCAACAAGAAATGATGGCTGGCGCAAGGTTCCAATTGTTTGGCTGACACAAGAGAGAGCCTTTCAAATTAAAGATGACAGGGAGATGAGAGAACTGGGAACAGAGTCTTTAAAGTTCCCAATGATTTCAGTGCAAAGGACGGCGGTTCAAAAAACACCACCTAACAATTCTCCTATCCCAGCAAGATTATTTGCTGAAAATGATGGAACAACGTTGACAATTGCTAGAAAAGTAAAACAGTCTAAAACAAAAAACTTTGCTAATGCTACAAGTTTGAGATTATACAAACAGGACAATTTTAAATTTAAAAATGAAAAAGTTGTTTATGAAATGGCGACAGTCCCTTTACCAATTTATCATGATCTTAATTATGACATTAATTTAAGAGCCGAGTATCAACAACAAATAAATGATATGATTAGACCATTCGCAACTTTTAATAACAATATAAACCAATTTATGATTAGCGATAGTGGTCATAGCTACGAAGCATTTTTAGAAACAAATTATGGAACCACAAGCAATATAGGGAATCTTGCGAACAATGAAAAAATGTATGAGGCTACTATTAAGATAAAAGTTATTGGATATATCATGGGCGCAGGTCCAAATCAGAGAGGACCACAGGTTGCGAGAAAAGAAAACTTTGTAGAAGTTAGATTCCCAAGAGAGCGTGTTATGCTAGGTGACATCAACGATTTCTCAGATGATGGGTACAGACCCTAGTTTTTGCACTATTTGAAAACTATTTACTGTAGCATAATTGGGAGATGTTTTATGAGTGCCAGAAAATTTAAGTTTATTTCACCCGGTGTTTTCCTAAACGAAATTGACAATTCACAACTACCAAACGAACCAAGAGAGATTGGTCCGCTTTTTATTGGTAGAGCAAAATATGGTCCAGCGATGAGACCAGTAACAGTTGATTCATTCGCAGAGTTTGTACAGTTGTATGGAGAGCCAATTCCTGGTGGAAAGTCTGAGGACTCCTGGAGAAACGGCAATGAGCAGACTCCAACTTATGGTGCATACGCTTCCCAAGCGTGGTTAAGAAATTCATCTACCTGCACATACATGCGCCTTTTAGGCTCAGAAAATGTTGCTGCTGAAGCTTCTGGTAAAGCAGGGTGGCAACTCGAAGGTGTGGTACCCTCAACCGTATCCCCAGTTAGTGGCTCACCAAACTTTTTAGGAACTGCAACTGGTTCTGCTTACGGTCTGTTTGTTTTTACAAACCAATTAAGTGGTGTTGTAGCTGCTCAAGCCACCGGCTCATTAGTCGCGACTTGGTATGTAGAGGACGGCATCGTTGGTCTCGTTGGTAATGAATCTTCAGGTGTCCCAATCTCTAGAACAGTTGCTGGTAGTGGCAGTGCTAGATTGATTGGCGCTGATTCAAATAACCGTTTCACTGTTGTAATCACTGGTTCAGCAGGAACTGGCGGCTACAAAGACCGCACTATCTCCTTCTCTTTAAATGAAAATGATAAAGATTACTTAAGAAATGTATTTAATACAGACCCAACTTTAGTTAACACCACGGTTACAAAACAATCTCAGAGAGAAAGATACTGGTTAGGTGAAACTTATGCTCGTGAGTTCTTACAAAAAAGAGATCGTGCTGAAGTTACAGGATCGGGTCACACTGCTTCATTTGGTTCAACAGATTTTGTTGGTGTCATTTTGCCATTAGTAAGTGGCACTACTGATCTTAATCATGCACACAGACGAACTGCCTTTGAAAAGGGCACCACAAGAAACAACCCTGCAACTGGATATGTATTCAGTCAGGCTCTTGATGTTCATGGCGATTATGATTACAACAATTCTACGAAAAAATTATTTAGATTTCATGCTTTAGACCACGCCGAGTGGGCACAAAATAATATTAAGGTTTCAATTGCAAATATTAATTACTCAGAAGACCAATTCAATAAATATGGTACCTTTGATGTATTAGTACGTCGAGCAAGCGATACAGACGCCGCTCCTAGCATTATTGAAAGATTTAGCAACTGTAACTTAGATGCTAATTCATTAGACTATGTTGGTAGAAGAATTGGCGACCAATTTTTAGAGTTTAACACCAGCACAAGAAGGTTGCAAACTAGAGGCGAGTACCCAAATAATTCTAAATACATTAGAATTGAAATGGAAGCTGAAAACTTTGACGAAGGTCTACTCCCATTTGGCTTTTATGGTCCGCTTAAGTACAAAGACTTTGCGATCAACATGGCTGACAACCTCACAGATGCAAACTTTGGTGAAGGAGTCCCTGCCATTGGTGCCAAAGATTACCTAGCTGGTTCTATCACAGGTTCCGTTGGAGTCTTGGTGGTTACAGGCTCAGGCTTGAAATTCCAGGGCGGCAAAGGTCCAGAACTCAAATTCCTTTTCCCATCTCACGAGTTAAGATTGTCAGGTAGCCAAGACGGCTTATCCGATCAAACCGACGCTTTCTGGGGTGTTTGGACTGGTATCTCAAAGACAAGTAACAAGTTCAATCGTGACTTTGCTGACCTCAATAGAATTAGATCAGACTTCATTACTGATCCTCTAGAGGACACAGCCACATCTGCACGTCAATTCATCTTTTCATTAGATGAGGTTACAGGTAGCGCAACAGGTACTTTAGCTTGGGTTTCCGGCTCAAGAGTTGCTGGTACATCAATTTCTGGTAAATCTGGTAACACTTACAAAAGTGTGATCGACGCTGGTGTTGATAGGTTCACAATGCCTCTTTACGGTGGTTCAAACGGTCTAGACATAACAGAAAGAGACCCTTTCAGAAATACTTTCCTAGATGATGGTGGTAATTCAGAAACAGCAAACTATGCCTTTAATACAATTAAAGAAGCAATTGACATCGTAAGAGATCCAGAGTTTGTTCCATACAATCTAGTTTCAATCCCAGGTATTACTAACGAGCAATTAACAACTCACCTTATTAATACTGCTGAGTCAAGAGCAGATGCTTTGGCGGTTATTGACCTTAAAGGTGATTTCCAGCCATCTCATGAAGGAAACAGTGGAAAAACTTTCCCCAACTTAAGCGATACAATCACAAACTTGAAGAATCGTCAGATTAATTCAAGCTACGGTTGTGCTTACTACCCCTTCGTTCAGATTAGAGATACTCTAAGAGGCAACTTAGTTTACATGCCATCGTCCGTTGTAGCCATCGGCGCGATGTCGTACACAGAGAGAGTAAGAGCCCCATGGTTCGCCCCCGCAGGATTTAACCGTGGTGGTCTTTCAAGTGGCGTTGCTGGTCTACCAGTCATTAATGTAACAGAGAAGCTCACCGCTCAAGACAGAGATCTTCTTTATGACGCAAATATTAACCCAATCGCCTCATTCCCAAATGAGGGCATCGTGATCTTTGGTCAAAAGACTTTACAAGTTACACGAAGTGCGTTGGATAGAATCAATGTTCGCAGACTTCTTATCTTTATTAAGAAAGGCATCTCAAACATTGCTGCAAGCGTTCTATTCGAGCCAAATGTTCGAGCAACTTGGGCAAGATTCATTGGTCAGGCTAATCCTTTCCTAGCCGATGTCCAAGCAAGATTTGGTTTAGATGAATACAAACTAGTCTTAGACGAAACAACAACAACACCAGACCTTGTTGATAGAAACATTCTATACGCCAAGGTCTACTTAAAGCCAACTAGGGCAATTGAGTTTGTTGCAGTTGATTTTGTTATCACTAACACTGGTGCATCTTTTGAGGATTAAACTAATTAATAGGAGAGTAGGAGACTAACAATGCCAAATAAATCAACACCAATTCCACCATGGGCATCAGTAAAGATTGAGCCAAAGAGACAATTTAAATTTATCTTGACTCTCGGAGAAATTCCTGCCTGGGTTGTAACAGACGCAAGTCGCCCAAGTCCAAGATTCTCAGGTCAAGTTCAACATGAGTTTTTAGGACACCAATTCAAGTTCCCTGGCAAATTACAGTGGAATGATGTTTCGGTAACACTCGTTGAACCAATCGATCCCGATGTGTCTGGTTTGGTTTTAGATGTTGTTAAAAAGGCTGGTTATAACACACCCTCAACCTGGACTGCTGATAACGAAGGTTGGCGTACAACTTTTTCAAAAGAAAGATTTGTGAATGGCAACTTAGGTGACATTTCCATTAAAGTCTTAGATTCAGATGGTAATGTTGTTGAGCGCTGGACTCTTAGAAATCCCTTTATCAATGGCGTGACTTATTCAAATCTACAGTATGGCGGCAATGCCATCAATACAGTTAAATTAGATTTTCAATATGATTATGCAGAATTAGATATCTTTGAGGCGAACCAAAATACGACAGTAGCATAATTACTATAAATGTCTACTACAAATGAATTAAATAGAAGAGCGAACTTAAGAGCCCGTGCAGCAGCAGGAGATCAATTTGATCTTCTTGAAGTACCAAGTTCCATGCAGATGTCACTGCAATCAAATTGGCGATTCTTATTAAGAGTTCGTGGGATCCCAGTTGCAATGGTTAGCGATGTAGCAAGACCAAGCCCAACATTTAGTGCAGCAGAAGAGTTTCAATTATTAAATTGGAAATTTAAAAACCCTGGTGGCGTTGTAAGTTGGGAACCAATTAGTTTTACAGTAAGAGAATCATTTAGCAATGGTCTTTTAGATTCTATTTCAGGAATTGCACTGAAAAAATATAAAGAATTAGGGTATGATAATCCTAATCAGATCGATGTTAATAATCTTAAAGATATGAGTAAGTCTAGTTTAATGGAATCTATGGGTGAAGTCGCGATACAATTAATAAATCCTGATGGAGACGTGTATGAGCAATGGACATTATACAATGCTTTTGTTACGGGAATTAGGTTTTCTCAACTGAACTATACTGGGGCTGCTTTGCTGGGTACTACATTTACAGTTACTTATGATTGGGCAACTCTAACTTATGCAAATAACACCGGCACAACTAAAACTTATTAAAAGAGGTTAAAATGCAAAAATTTAATATGGATGATTCATCCACCAGTAAATATGGTGGTATGACACATTTTGTAATGCTGCCATCTGGTGCAGCTTTTTATCCAGAGGGTCATCCACTTCACGGTCTTGATAAAGTTGAAATCAAGATGATGACAACAAAAGAGGAAGATATCTTAACAAATCAGTCTTACATTGATAATGGCGTTGTATTGGATAAACTATTTGAGTCTATTGTTATGGTGGATGTACGCCCAAAAGATATGATCGATGCTGACAAGATGGCGATAATGATCGCAGCAAGAGTAGAAGCATACGGACCAGAATACACTGTAACCCTGGCGTGCAACAAATGCCAAAACCTTTATTTATGGGAGGTTGACTTATCATCGTTTGAGCCTGCGGAGGCATCCCCTGATTATGAGAAAACTCCTAATGGCTCTTTTGTGGTTGAACTACCAAAAAGTCAATCTGTTGTTGAGTTCCACCATCTTTTACCAGACCAAGTTGAATCAATAACAAAAACTGTTGACAAGATGAAATCATTAAATGTTAATACCAACTTCAATACAGAGTTCTACAAAAGAGTTATTCTATCTGTAAACGGAGTTGATAAAGCAGAAGCAATTGCTGCCTTTGTTGACAACATGAAAATCTTGGATTCAAGAAAATTCCTGAAGGCATATCAATCCACAGTCCCTTCTTTGAATACAACCGTAAACTCCACCTGTCCTGAATGCGGTAATCAGAACAAAGGGGGTATGCCCGTGCAGGGCAACTTTTTTTTCCCTGAATTCTAATTATATACAGGACATATATGAAAGTTTCATATTTATGATCTCAAACGGAGGATGGAATTATTCTGATTTAATCCAATTGCCTATTTCAAAAAGGGACTGGATTATTGGAAAATTTGCTGACCTTCACAAGCAGATGCATACTTATGATGAAGAGGAATAAAAAGTGGCGATAAATATTAAATCAACTCTTG
>TARA_R110001592_G_scaffold121512_5_pt1 | contig 21493 bp, 18 predicted proteins | sample TARA_R110001592 | Tara Oceans TARA_R110001592 (sample SAMEA4398387) | marine metagenome | biome: Polar Biome; feature: [SRF] surface water layer (ENVO:00010504); material: water (ENVO:00002006), including particulate matter (ENVO:01000060) such as... | depth 5 m | reverse complement strand
ATATCGAAAGACATTGATTTGCTACTAACACTTATCTCGACTATACGAGATAAGTACCACCAGAGGTTAGAGTGGAGTAAGAAACTACAAGTAATACTCCATTCACCAAAAACAGTTCACAATAAAGTGCTGTTACAAAAGCACTTAGAAAAGAAGGCAATATAGCCTTATTAACGGAGAAACAAAATGAGTATTAAATTATTAGGCGCAGAAGAAGCTTGCGGTACTACGGTAGGAGCAGCTTCCACTTTTAGTGGAGGACCAAATGTAAGGTTGTTCAATTCTGGTGCTACTATCAGAGTAGTAACAGTAGCCAACGAAGCAGATGCAACATTAGCGACTATATCGTTAGATGCAAAAGCAGTAGTAGTAATTGCAAAAAAAGCTTCAGACCAAGTATTCGCTGCACACGCAGAAGTACTAGGCGTTGGTTGCATAACAGAAAACTAAAGGTGAAACAAATTGATGTTAGAAGAGCGTGGTTAGAAGAAACTGCGTTAACTTCTACTAAACACCTATCACAGATAAGCAATAAAAAAGCGCTAGGAGCGGAGAGAACTGTAGCAGAAAAAGAACTTGCTAAAGTATCTGCCGCTTACTTATATCTACTAAACCTTTGTCATGAGTTCGAACTCTTAGACGAAGGTGACCCATTTAACCTATTTGAAAACGAATTGATACATTGATTGAAGTAAGCAGAACAGACATAGTCCCGGATTATCTGATGGACTACCCTACAGAAGATAGATTCATAAAGCTTCCTATCGAAGGCTATATGGAGCTTTTAGGCATAAAACCTAATTCTTCTCAAACAGCTATTATCAATGCTATCAACAATCCTAAGTATCGTTTCGTTACTGCAGCAGTATCTAGACGGCAAGGAAAAACATATATTTCAAATATCATCGGGCAATTAGTATGCTTAGTTCCAGGAGCTAATGTACTACTTATGTCGCCCAACTACTCACTATCGCAAATATCATTCGACTTGCAAAGAAATTTGATAAAGCACTTTGACTTGGAAGTTACAAAAGATAATGCAAAAGATAAAGTTATAGAACTATCTAATGGTTCTACAATTCGTATGGGTTCAATCAATCAAGTAGACTCAGTAGTTGGTAGAAGTTATGATTTAATCATATTTGATGAAGCAGCACTAACAGATGGCAGAGATGCCTTCAATGTAGCACTCAGACCTACACTAGATAAAGAGAACTCAAAAGCAATCTTTATATCTACTCCAAGGGGTAGAAATAATTATTTTGCAGAATTTTACTATAGAGGATTTAGTGATGAGTTTCCTGAGTGGTGTGCTATAAAAGCTACTTACCATGAAAACCCTCGCGTATCGGAAGCAGATATTGTAGAAGCAAAAAAGACTATGTCTGCAAATGAGTTCGCCCAAGAATACATGGCTGACTTCAATGTATACGAAGGACAAATATGGGCATTTGATTATGAACATTGCGTAGCAAATCACAAAGATTTAGATACTAGTAAGATGGACGTATTTGCAGGACTTGATGTCGGGTATAAAGACCCTACAGCATTTTGTGTTATTGCTTATGACTGGGACTCAGGCATGTATCATTTAGTAGATGAATACTTAGATGCTGAAAAAACAACTGAACAACACGCTATACAGATTCAAAAACTTATACATAAATGGGATATAGATTACATTTATATTGATTCTGCAGCGCAACAAACTAGATTTGACTTTGCTCAAAACTATGACATTACTACTATTAATGCTAAAAAATCTGTTCTTGACGGAATAGGATTTGTAGCAGGAGTAGTAGATAACAATACTTTACTTGTTGACCAACAATGTAAAGAAGCTCTCACATGCTTAGACCAATATCAATGGGACCCAAACCCTAACTTGATGAGAGAGAAACCAAAACATGATGGGGCATCGCATATGGCTGATGCTTTACGATATGCCCTGTATACATTTGAAACCTCAATTACTACCTTCTAGTTACACCTGTCAAAAACAGTTCTTGACAATATATGTGACTTTTTGGTATAATTCTAATTAAGAGTAGAAATATGGAACTAAAAAGAGATTTAGTTAAATACGTAAGAGATAAAGCCAAATCACAATATAATAAGAAAGACACTTGCTATATATGTGGAACAGGCGAACATTTAGATTTTCATCACTTTCATGGACTGACTGAACTACTAGAAACTTGGTTAAAGCAAAATAAAATTAATATAACTAAAGAGCAAGAAATACTAGACATACGAAAGCAGTTCATTGATGAGAATTATGTAGAAGTGTATGACGAATGTGTAACACTTTGCCATACTCATCATTTACGATTGCATTCAATATATGGAAAAAGACCCAAATTGATAACAGCAAAGAAACAACAACGGTGGGTCGAGAAACAGAGAGATAAATATGGCATGGTATGACAGATTCTTAGGAATAGAAAGAGAGGAAAAATTAAATGACTCTCAATACATAATTTCCCGTAACGAAGGAATGACTGTCGACTCGCAAGAAAGAACTATTAACTATAAAACTGCATATGAACAACTAGAAATTGTAAATAGAGCGGTTAACATGATTGTTGATGATGTTGCAGAAATACCTTTCAATGTTGGAAATCCAATACCAGGGTTTACAGGAGTTGCAAAAAACATTCGTAAATCAAGAGTAAATTTACTACTTAATCACGAAGTCAACCCTTTTCAAGACATTAGTTCATTTAAAAGAAATCTTATAATAGATTTAATGATTGATGGTAACATTTTTATGTATTTTGATGGAGCGCACTTATACCACCTTCCAGCAAACAAAGTAGTTATATACACAGATGACCAAACTTACATAGAAAAGTACGTATTTGATGGTGCTGTAGAATACTCAGTAAATGAGATTATACACATAAAAGAAAACAGTTTCAAATCTATTTATAGAGGCGTACCTAGATTAAAACCTGCATACAGAACAATGCAACTATTATCTAGTATGAGAAACTTCCAGGATAACTTCTTCAAGAATGGAGCAGTTCCAGGATTAGTACTAAAGAGTCCTAACACACTTTCAGAAAAAATCAAAGAAAGAATGTTAGCAGCGTGGGTACAAAGATATAACCCAACTTCTGGCGGACGTAGACCATTATTCTTAGATGGTGGACTAGAAGTAGAAAATCTAACAGAAATCAGTTTTAAAGAATTGGACTTCCAAGAAGGAATCAAGTCCAATGAAAGAATTATACTAGAAGCGATGGGAATACCACCAATTCTATTAGACGGCGGGAATAATGCAAACATTAGACCCAACCATAGACTTTACTATCTTGAGACTATCTTACCAATCGTAAGAAAAATCGGATATGCACTAGAAAGATACTTTGGTTTCGAAATAAAAGAGAATGTGACAGATATACCTGCTCTACAACCTGAATTAAGAGACCAAGCAGCATACTATGCTACACTAGTGAATACTGGCATATTTAGTGCCAACGAAGCAAGAGAAGCCCTAGGTAAAGAACCAGTACCGGGATTTGATGAACCAAGAGTACCTGCAAATATAGCAGGCTCGGCGGCAAACCCAGAAGAAGGTGGTAGACCACCTGAAGAAGAGGAACAAAATAATGGCGAATAAAAAAGTCGTATTAAAACAATTAGCCGAGTACTTCGGCAACAAAGGGCATTTAATGAGTGCTAACGAATACAAAGCAGCAACAGACGTTCCAATGCGTTTTATGATTGCAAAAAGACCTTTTGGGTCTTGGGGCAGAATGTTGCAAATGTGCAAAGTTAACCACCCAGAAATGTTTGAAACAAAAGAAGCGCCTAAGGCCGCTAAAGTAGCTGCTACACCAGCAGTTGAAAAGGCACCAAAAGATGGCAACTAAACTATTCAATTTAACTTCTACTTTTAAAACTCTCGGAGAAGATGACGACGGCAGCATAAACATTAAAGGTTTTGCTAGCACGAACACTAAAGACCGAGCAGGCGATATCGTCGACCATGATGCATGGCTTAAAGGTGGATTAGACAACTTTAAAAACAACCCTGTTATATTATTTAATCATAACTATGACAGACCAATTGGCAGAGCTACTGCTATTGGCGTCGGAGAGAAAGGATTAGAGCTTAATGCTAGAATCTCTAAATCTGCTGGCGATGTAAAAGAATTAATTAAAGACGGTGTTCTTGGAGCCTTTTCTGTCGGTTTCAGAGTCAAGGACGCTGATTATATGAGCGAAACCGATGGATATAGGATAAAGGACGCAGAGCTTTTTGAAGTATCAGTTGTTACAGTACCCTGTAATCAAGCTGCTACTTTTTCAGTTGCCAAATCATTTGACAACATGGAAGAATACAATAAGTTTAAGCAAACTTTTAGCAATCAGGCTAACTCAATTAATTCAGCAGATGCTGTTGAAGTCGAGCAGCCACAAGGGGAATTATCCCAAGAAACGGAGAAATCTATGTCAAATGACAAAAATATAACTCCTGAAAGCTTTGACCTTGAAGCGTTCGCAAAGAAAGTAGCAGAAGATACTGCGACTAAAATTGCAATGCAACAAGCCGAGCAGAAAGCAAAAGCACAAGCAGAAACTGAGAAATCAGAAGCTGCAGAAGCTGAGCAGAAAGCTGTGGACCAAGCAAAACAGGAAGAACAAAAACAAGTAGTAACATCAGTTATTACTGGAGCTGAAAAGCTTATGTCTGATGTTGAGACAAGAGTTAATGAAAAGCACGAAGACCTTGAAAGAGTAGTCAAAGAGCTTGAAGCTAACTTAGTTGAGAAGTCTGATGAAATCATGAAAATGAGAGAATCAAAAAGAACTTTCTCAGACAGACAAGGAAATGGCGACTGGAAAAAAGCGTTTGAGAATGATATTCTTGATGCAAAATTTGCTGGTTTAGCTACAGGAAAAGGTTGGAACACAAAATACTCACAAGACCTTATGACTAAGGTCAATCAAATGTCAGGTGTTGATGTATCATCAGCTGATTTTGAGCAAATTGTTTCCACAAACGTAGAAAGAGATATTCAGAATGAATTAGTACTTGCACCGTTATTTAGAGAAATCCAAATGACTTCAGCAACTCAAATTCTTCCTATCTTACCAGATGCAGGTTATGCTGAATTTACAGCTAACCAAATCGCTTCAGGTTCTGCACCTCATGGTAACTTAGACCCAAGAGGCGATGCTTATGACCCTGCAAATGGTGCTGGTATAGTAATGGCTGAAAGAACACTTTCAACAAAGAAACTTATTTCACAATCTTACTTAGGTAACGAAACTGAAGAGGATGCAATCATGCCAATCCTACCACTAATAAGAGAATCTATGGTTAGATCTCATGCTAGAGGTATTGAAAACGCACTACTATTGGGTAACCATGCAGACGGCGTTTATGGTACATCTGGAGCAGCTTTTGAAGGACTAGTCACAATGGCTGGTGCTAACAAAACTCAATCAGCAACAGCTTTTGCTTCTGATTCACTAACAGCTTTAGAATTATTAGCTGCTAGAAAGAACATGGGCAAATATGGTTTAAATCCATCTGATGTTGTTTACATAGTATCACAAAGAGGATATTATGAGTTACTAGAAGATGCTGAATTCCAAGATGTCAACTTAGTTGGTGACATGGCTACTAAAGTTAGTGGTGAAATTGGTTCAGTATTCGGTTCTAAAGTAATCGTATGTGATGAGTTCAAAACTCCAGCAGTTAGTAAATTCCACGCATGTGCAGTTTACGCTAGAAACTACGTAATGCCAAGACTCAGAGGTGTAACCATCGAGTCTGACTACGAAGTTGCTTCACAGAGAACAGTACTAGTTGCTTCGCAAAGACTTGGTTTCATTGATTTAATCGATGGCGCTACTTCTGTGCACGCTCTACAGTACAAAGGTAGTTAATACCTTAACTATGGTTTCGGGAATGTACCTAACATTCCCCCTTTTTAACTATGGCAGATTTAATAACAGTACAAGAATATAAAAACGCAGAGGGCATTACAGGTCAGAAAGAAGACCAACGCCTTGACGTTATTGTACCCCAAGTTAGCGACCTTGCCAAGAAGTATTGTGGTACTTCGTTTGTAGACTATTTTTCTACAGATAAAACTGAGTACTTTAATATTAGTGATAGCAATACGGCTACATTAATATTGAGCGAAAGTCCAGTTACTACTATAGATAGTGTACATGAAAGATTAACATATTCAGGTGACTATAAAGCCTTAACAACAGGCAGCTACGAATACTACTTTGATGCATCAGCAGATTCCATTATAAGAACAAATATAAGTGGAACTAAGAAAGCATTTCCACAAGGTGTAGGAGCAGTAAAAGTTGTTTACAACGCAGGATACGCAGCGTGTCCAAAAGATTTAAAGTTAGCTTTATTTGATTTAGTTAACTACTATTTAAAAGATGAACATAAAGAAAGAAGAACAATAGCAGGAGCAACATTGCAGAATCAAGGAACTTCAGGGATTAGGGACAATACAGATTTCCCAGACCACATAAAAAGAATACTTGATTTATATAGAGTTATTATATAATGGCAATTGAAGCCATTAGAGATGATTTATTAGCGGGTATACAGTCCGGAAAAATAATGCGTACACTTAGAGATTTTCAATATAAGAATATGTTAATAACTATAGTACATGACCCTAAAAGAATAAGTCTAACATCCTGGAACGCTTTAGTAATGCTAGCAAGTAATAAAAAAGATACAGCATTATTAGATTTTTTAAGTAAAAAAGAAGGTCCAGTAAAAAGAATAATTCTTAATGAAGCAGAAAAAATATTCGGTGACTATAACAATGTAGTAGCTCAACACCAAAAACATGGGTATACAGTACATAAAACTACTGCTCAAATGAAAAAAGCAAGTGGGTACGCCGGAGGAAAAAAGATGTCCGGTCCTCGAGGAAGACATGTTTTAATAGCACCTAGAATTATTGGAGGAAAAGACGGAGAAGAAGTTAGCCCTTTTCAAGGTTCTGTCCAAGGCATAAGTTGTCAATATGCGGGTAGTTTAGATAAAAGAGAACGTGACGCAATGGATAAAAGAATGAATTTATTTTTAGCAAAAAATGTATCTAAAAGAATCATGATGACCAGTATGACAAAATTTCAAAGTGATGCTGGAGCAGCAAAACAAATAGTAAATTATGATTTAGATAAACCAGGCCCAGGCAGTAAAAATAACTTAGGAAAACTTCATGGACCTACAGCAAGTAATTATAATGGAAAGAAAACTGTTTTTAAAGAGGATACTTCAGTACCTTTAGTAGGGGTCACAGAAAGATTAAAAGAATTATTATTAGACCCTGCATTGTTGGAAGACATGGCAGCAAATACTCAGTATCATACAGCTATTACAGATTTTGTACAAGCTATGGACGCAGATTTTAGGATAAACCAGAAAAAAATTAGTGATATAGTATTAAATCAAAGAGAAATTGAAATATTCATGTCTTTAGGCGATGTTTCTACTAAAAGTAGCGTAGCAGGAAGTATGCAGAGTGAGATGACCCATGCAGATAAAGCAAATGTTGAAAAAGTTTTAAAATTAATTAGTAATAACTTAATCTCTGCTAATAGTGACCCGGATTATAAAGCATCTACTAGTTTTGTTCAAGATTATCAAAGAATAGTACCAGGTCAAGTAATTGCTAATATGATTAAAAAAGACGGTACTCCTGATATGCGTTTTAAAGCAAATAAAAAGTTAATTGTACAGTCAAGAAAGAAAAGTAATAAAAAAACAAAAACAGATACTAAACAAAATCTGAAAGGAAAATCTAAAAGAAGAATAATTAAAGCTGGAGCAGTAACTGCTAAAAAAGCCAAAAAAAGTTCAGGTATAATGGGAATGGGAGTAGCAGGGGCAACAACAAGTCCTATAGCATTAAAAGAATTAATTCAAGCTCAGTTAGCAGAAAGAGTATTAGATAACATGGGTACTCCAGCACTCGTTAATAGAACAGGAAGATTAAGAAGAAGTGCTCAAGTTCAGAATGTTATGGTAGGGCCAAGAGGAGGAACAGAAGTACAATATACTTATATGAAAGACCCTTACGCAACGTTTGAACCAGGAGGAGACATGGGAAGTAGAAATAGAGACCCAAGAAACCTTATTGGTGGAACTATTAGAGAAATAGCAATGGAGTTAACAGGCAACAAATTTATAAGAACTAGGAGTTTATAATGGCACAAAGAGATTACACAACACGACGAAGTGCTATAGTAAATTCTTTAGCTGCTAAAATAGAAGAAATAGATGGTACAGGACATTTTTTAAGTTCAGTATCAGATGTTTCACCAAGATTAAAATTTTGGGACGAAATAGAAGAATTTCCCGCCGTGCATATTAATGCAGGTAGTGAAACAAGAGAGTACTTAGGAGCAGGTGAAAAGTTTAGATATTTAACTTTAACCATTCGTTGCTATGTACAAGAAGACGACGCAGTAGAAGCATTAGAAAGATTAATGGAAGATGTAGAAACTGTACTAGAAACAAATAACCCAATCACGTATACTAACAACTTGGGGGCAGTGCAAAGCACTATCCAAACATCAATAGTTAGTATTGACACGGACGAAGGCGTGTTAGACCCTCTAGGAATAGGGGAACTAACCTGCGTAGTTCAATACTAGAAAACAGCCGCGGCAGACAAAAGTTTAGCTAACGCTCTTTTCATAATAAAAGGAGAAATTAAATGGCAGATACATTTTATTTTAGTCGAGATACCAAAGTTCATCTGACAGACTCACATACTACACCTAAGGTGTATAATATACCGGTTTTAGATGGATTTAGTTTTTCTCAGGCGACAAACACAAGTGAGGTAACACTCAACGAAATGACCAATGCAGCTGGAGACAGCAGAAGAGCTAGACAAATGTTTACTGATTCTTACGCACCAGCAGAATGGTCTTTTTCAACTTACATTAGACCTTTCGCTACTGGCGGAGCAGGTTCTGGTGGAGAACACGCTGGAAGTGCAGGTGACGAGCATTTAGTAGAAGAAGCTTTATGGAATGCATTAGCAGGTAATAAAGCAATCGGCACTGCAGTTAGTGGTAAGAACGGCCCTGGGTTTACAACTAGTGCTTCAGCAGCTACTATTAACTTTAGTAAATCAAACCATGCAGCTTTAGATACTTTCACATTACATTTTGAAATGGGAAGTGGAAAAGCACTTCCAGTTATTTATAAAATTGCTAATTGTGTAGTAAATGAAGTAACAGTTGATTATGATATTGATGGAATAGCTACAGCACAGTGGTCAGGAATGGGTTCTCTCATAACTGAAGATACCATGCCAACAGCAACAAGATTTGAAGGTACAGCAGCCGCAGACACTAATAACTTCATCAGAAATAGACTTACAGATTTAACAGTATCTAACGTAGAAACTACACAAACTAATAGTGGAGCTGCAGTTAGTAATTCTACTTCTGTAACTTTAAGTGGAGCTAATACAGCAATTATAGTAGGACAAACAGTAACAGGTACAGGAGTACCAGCAGATACTACAGTATCAGCTATATCAGGTACAGGACTAACTTTAAGTGCTGCCAGTACTATAGCAGCTGGTGCAACTTTAACGTTCACAGAAGCAGGAATGCAAAGTGCTTATGCTTTAACACTAACAGGCGGTAATTTTACTATTTCTAACAATATGACATTCTTAACACCAGAAACTTTAGGAATTGTAAATCAACCTTTAGGACATGTTACAGGAAATAGAAGTGTATCAGGTAGTTTTACTTGTTACCTAAATACTCCTGCAACTGGTAGTTCAAGTACAGATTTATTTGAAGATATTATTAGTGAACTAGATACTATAACAAATAGTTTTGGACTAACATTCGTAATTGGTGGAACAGGGAATAATCCTATAATGACAGTAAACATGCCTTCTTGTCATTTAGAAGTACCTACACATTCAATTGATGATTTAATTAGTTTAGAAACTAATTTCCATGCTTTACCATCTTCCGTAGATGGTACAGACGAAATTACTTTAGTAGCAGTAGGACCAAACGTAACTTAATATATTAAGTAAACCGGGAGGGGTAATACCCTCCCACATTTTTAACAGAACAGAAAGGAAAAAAGTATTATGACGGAAGAACAAAAACCAAAAGTATCGCTAGCTAGTCTTATGACTCCTAGCAAAACAGTAAGCATAGATTACCCTGAGTTTTCAGGAATGACAATAGATTTATGTTTTTTAGCTAGAGAAGAGCTAATCAAATTAAGAAGCAGATGTTTATCTAACAAGTTTAACAGAAAAACAAGAGGTTTTGAAGAAGAACTTGATGATGACAAATTTTTAGTTGAGTACTGTAAATCAGTAATTAAAGGCTGGAACGGCCTTAAATACAAATATTTAGAAAGAATGTTGTTAGTAAATTTAGAAGGCGTAGACCCAGAAGATGAACTAGTTTATTCACAAGAAGATGCAGAAATTCTTATGAAAAATGCTGGTGATTTTGACACCTGGGTAACAGAAACTGTTGGTGATTTAGAGAATTTTACCAAGACCAAGTAACTCAAATACTTGGTCTGTTAGATAAACAGTTTAAAGATGGTCAAATAGATTTAGAACTTCATTACAAAATAGCAGAACAAACAGGGCAGGACATAGATTATAGTAAACTACCTCCTACTCCTATAGACTACCCTTGGGAAGTTCAACAAGCGTTTTTAATCCATGAAACTCTGCCCGATATAACCGATACAAATATGGGTTATCATATGGGCAAAGATTGGTCATGTATAGAAACTTTACTAAGTCTATATGATGTAGAAGATAAACTAACAGTTATCTATTTTTTAAGGCATATTCAAGCGAGACACTCTAACAAGATAAATAAAGATTTAAATGCTAAGAGTAAATCAAAAGCAAAAGCCGGGTAACCGAATAGATAAATAAAATGGCAGGAAAGAAAGTAGACGGTGGTACAGTCACCATTAAAGTCACCGATGGTGATTCTTTAAAAGATATACAGAAAAAAGTCAAGAAAGCTCGTGGGGAGTTCGATGGCCTGTCGAAATCCACCCAAGCCGCCGACCGTGCGGGTAAAGGATTAAGTAAACAATCCTCAAATCAAACCAAAAATTTCTCCAAGATGCAACAGGGCATCAGTGGTGGAATTGTGCCTGCGTATGCTACTCTAGCTGCTAACGTTTTTGCTTTATCAGCAGCTTTTCAATTTTTACAAACTTCGATGAATACCAAAAATATGATAGAAGGTCAAAAAGCCTTTGGTTCTATTACTGGTGTTGCTTATGGAACAATTACAGATAGTATTCGAAAAGCTACTCAAGGTCAATTAGCCTTTAAAGAAGCTGCAGAAGCTGCTGCTATTGGTACTGCTGCTGGACTAAATAGAGACCAGTTAGAAAGACTTGGTACTGCAGCAACTAACGTATCAATTGCATTAGGTAGAGACTTAGCAGATTCTTTTAATAGACTAGTACGTGGTGTTACAAAAGCAGAACCAGAACTATTAGATGAATTAGGTATTGTACTTAGATTAGACCCTGCGCTTAGAGCTTATGCTGTAGCTATAGGTAAAAGTGTTACTGACTTAAATCAATTTGAAAAATCACAAGCAATCGCAAACGAAGTTCTAGGCCAAGCAGAAAGTAAGTTTGGAGCAATTCAAGAAGTTATGGAACCAGGAGCTTTTGCTCTTGGACAATTTACATCAGCATTTAATGATTTACTAGATTTACTAAAAAATGCTTTAGGTGGAATAGCTCAAACTGTTCTTCCTTTCTTTACAGAAAATGTAGCAGCCCTTGCATCAGCTCTAGCTCTAGTTGCTGTTCCTATTTTAAAAATAATATTACCAAATTTTGACGCACTATCTGCTAGTGCAGCTAGAAATGTGGACAAGACAGCAAGCTCTTTAAATATATTACAAGATGAACTCGCTCAAACATCAATGGCCTCTCAAGCTTTGGAGAGCGGAGGTGCAGATAAGATGGGAGCACAAGGAGCAGCGTATAGTAAAGGAAAACTAGGAAAGTTAGGAATTCAAGGCAAAGCTTCCGATGGTTCAGGTAACTTAAGTCAAAGACAAGTAGCTGCTTATAGAAGAACTTGGAACTCAAAAAAAGGAATCTGGAAAAAGATGACAAAACAAGAGCAAATAGATTTTAAACTATCTCTTGATAAAATGGACATGGCGCATAAAGCTTCAAAAGGTAAACAGAATATTACTAACACAACTTCAGAACTTAAAAAACAAGCAGACCATAAAAAAACAGAAATAAAATTTAAACAAGGACAATTAGCAATGGTAAGAGCTTCTAAGTTTGCAGCTACAGCAATGAACAAAGCTCTAAAAGCCGCAGGTATTATTGGTATAATAACTATGATAGGCTCAGCTGTTATGGCTGCAGTAAATGCATTTAAAAAAGTAGACGAATTAGAAGAAGCAAGAAAAGAAAAAATGTCAGAAAATGCAAGAGTAAATACAAAAATTGCAGAAGAACTTGAGAGAATGCTAGAGCTAAGAACAAAAGAGGTTGATAGATTAAGGTTAGTTGGAAAAGGAGAAGAAGGAATTAACGAATTAGTAAAAGAGCGAATTATGTTGTATAATACTGACATGAATTTGCAAGTAGGTCAAGCTTTACAAAGTAGTGCATTAAGTGCACAAGCAAGAGATTACGCTCTAGGGTTTGACAAAAACGCCCCAAAAGAACAAAAGAAGACAGGCGAGCAAAGAATATCAACAGTACGTGATGTGGATGGAGGCACATTTTCAATGCCAGTGTTTGAGGATAGTAATACATTCCAAGGAGCCCAAGGAAAATCACAGACAAATTTAGCAAAATCATTAGGAGCAATGGCAAACTTAATATCTGATGACTTTGAGTTTAATACTGCAGGACTAGGACAAAGCGAACAAATGGTCAATGCAAAAGACGCTTTACTTAAATTTCAAGAAGTAATTGCAAGCGGCAAAGAATTAGAAATTGATCAAGTAAAAGACTTAATGCAACTAGAATCTCAGTATGGAAGCTTAGCAAGTAAAGTACTTTTAGCAGGAGAAGTTCAAAAAACCTATGATAAAAATTTAGTAAAAATGGGTGGAAAAGGTAGATACGGCCAAGCCATGAGAAATTCTATAGCAGAAATGGAAGGTAGTTTAGCTGCTCAAAGAAAAGTCATGGAAATGAACCAGGAAAATGGAATCAAAGATAAGGAAAAAGAAGCTTCTTTAGATGCTCAAGATGAAAAAGTATCCGCCTTTAAAGACAAAGTAGAACAGATACTTGCACTAGATACTCTTATAGTAGATAAAAGACATGAGCAAGCAATGGCAATGCAAGCTGCAAAAGTTACTCGAGACTTTGAAACAAATCAAACAGAACTATTGCTTAAAAATGAAGATAAAAGAATTAAAGGAATGGAAACAGTTAAAAAATTAGCTGAAGCTTTAGCAAGTCAAGCAGCCTTAGGAGCTTCAGCTACTGCAGATGACTTAGCAGATGCAGCAGAAAATGTAAGAATAGCAAGACAAAAAGTTGACTTAGCAACAGAAGAGTTAAGAGTACAAGAGTTACTTACAGCAGAAATACAAAAAAGAAATGAAATAAACAAGTTTGGACAAGAGCTATCAGCAATGGAAAAGTATGTCAAACTATTCAGAAAAGCTAGAACAGATAAACTATTTCAAGATAATCCTTTTTTTGGAAGCATGTCAAAAACAACGAAAGGAGTAATAGAAAGAAAAATGTTCCCAGACAAAGCTCAAACTGACTATACGGCATCAATCAATAAAGCACAAAATCAGTATGATAAAACAATGGCCAAAGACGGTATAAGTGAAATGGAAAAAATTATTGCTCAAGGTACTCTTGATGAATTGACAAAAATAGCACAAAATACAAAAACAATGGCAGAAAGAACAGAAACTGAGAGAGCTGTAGCTGAAGCATCCATGGCTGGAGGAAAGGCATTAGAGAGTGGCATGACAACAGGACTTATGTCTGTAGCAAAAGGCGATAAAAAAGCAAAGGATGCAGCAAAAGACGTAGCTTTAGGAGTTGCAGAAGCCATACTACAAAGTTTAATTCAGAGTATGGTGTCAAATTTACTAGGAGATTTATTAGCAAAATTAGCACTTCAATTAGCGACAGAAACAGTAACTCAAACCGCAATGGGAGGATTAGGAGCAATAATTACAGCTAACACAGCAGCTGTTGCATATAATTCAACGCAGTTACTGATAGGTAACGTAAATCCTTTTGCAAGAGATGGCGGAGTATTTGAAGCAGGACAAAGAGTAAAAGGATATTCATCAGGTGGAATAGCAAATGGCTCAACCTCAGGATATGGAGCAATACTTCATGGAAGAGAAGCCGTAATACCTATACCAAGCGGAGAAAAGATACCTGTAGAAGTAAAAGGCGGCACACAAAGTAATTCAATAGTAAATGTAACTGTTAATTCTGATGGAAGTTCTTCAATGGACGCAGAAAAAGCAAATGCATTTGGTAAAGGAATACAAGCAGCTGTACAACAAGAAATAAGCAAACAGCAAAGATTTGGAGGGCTACTAAGCAACACATAATGGCAGTAGGATTTTTATTATTAAACGGAAGTACAAGAGCAATACCTGATAAAGGATTCAATAGAGATGATACTCCTGTATTATTTACTGCAAAATTTGGAGATGGATACGAACAACGAGTATTAAATGGAATAAACGCTTTGCAGTCAGAATTTAGTGTTTCATTCAATACAAGAGCTAAAGCAGAGATAGACGATATAATAGCGCTTTTTACTTCTAAAGCAGGAGTAACTGCATTTAATTGGACAATACCAGATACAAATGGAACAGAAAATAGTAATACAGAAACAACAATAAAAGTTGTATGTTCTAATTGGTCTCAAACTTATGACTATGATGACTTTTACAGTGCTAGTGCAACTTTTAGAAGAGTTTATGAATCATGAGTGCTTTAGTACAAGACCTACAAAAACAAAATCCTAATTCAGCTTTAATAATATTATATGAAATTGAACTGTCTTCAAGTTCTACTGTATTTTTTCATTCAGGAGAAAATGTAGGAAGTACAATAACTTTTAAGGCAAATGGAACAACAGACCAGAACTATACTTCAATACCAGTACATGCTGAAGGATTTGCAAGTGGAGGACAAAGTGCAAGACCACAAATAGTATTTGCAAATATAGAATCAGTATTTTCATCAGCAGCAGGAGCAGATTATAATAATTTACTAGGTTGTAAAGTCACTAGAAGAACGACGCTTAAAAAATATACTAAAGTTCCTGGAAATTATACGTCAAATAATCCACCAGAGTTTCCAAAAGATATATACTTTATTGACAGAATAGTTAGTAAAACAAAAACAGTAGTAACTTTTGAACTATCAGCAGCACATGATTTAGAAGGAATACAAATACCTGCAAGACAAATAGTAGCAGGAGCATGTCCTTGGATTTACCAAGGAGCTGCAGTAGACTTAGATGAAAAAAATAAATGTGGTGGTTGTACTTGGCATACCGAGTCCAAGTATAAAGCAGCTTATGGTACTGCAACAGGAGAAAACGGAAGCACAGAATATACTTCATATGTTAATGTAGATGATGAATACATAATACCATCAGGAACTACATTCATTGCATATTCTAGTGGAGCAGTTACTAATCAAACATATTATAAAAATAGTACTGCTATAAGTGCTACTACATCATTACAAAGACTAACAAAAACAGGATTGATAGACACAGGAGCCCATGGTACAACAGTAAATAATTACTGGCAAGCAGTTGCAGCAAGTAGTTCTCCGGGAACTCCTGCAGATTCTAATACTAATTTTAACAGGCACAGAGTATTTTTAGCATATAGTAGCAGTACTACTTATTATGCATATACTCAAGATAACTACAATGATTATGTAAGTGCTACTGTTAATGGTAAAGTAAGATTATTTAAAGCAAAGATAACAAGCACAGGACAGACCCCTTCTATTGGAAGCGAGTACTGGGAAATAGCAGATACTTGTAGTAAAACTTTAACTGGTTGTAAAAAGAGATATGGATTCAATCCACTAACTTTAGGTACAGCATCTAGCACTGGTAACACTGCTACAGACACCAGAGTTGTACTACCTTTTGGAGGGTTCCCTGGTGCCAGAAACTTTAGATAAGTTTTTAAACGAGTTCTATAAAGCCGCAAAAGAATCTGCCCCAAGGGAAATGTGCGGACTTGTAATAGAACAAAATAACGAACAAAAATGGATTTTGTGTGAAAACATTTCAAAAAACGAAAATACTTTTGAAATTGACGCAAAACTCTACACACAATATATGATGACTTCAAATATTTTATATGTAGTCCATAGTCACTATGACCAAGAAATTTGCAAACCAAGTGATTATGATATTGATAATTGTAACGCAATGGATATTCCTTACTTTATAGTAAGCTATCCACAAAAAAGCCACTATTTACTGGAGCCAAAATGACAAGAAATATATACTTAAAAGGAAAAATGGGAAAACTCTTTGGAGACCATTGGACTCTTAACGCAGCTACTGTGCAAGAAGCTATGCACGGTATTGACGTGCAAAGAGAAAATAAGTTAACTAAGTATTTAATGGAGTGTACAGAGGCAGGAATAGGATTTTATGTACAAAAGGGTGAAGAATTATTAGGATATGATAATTTAAGTATGGAACTAGGTAAAAATGATTTAATTATTACTCCTGTACCTGCAGGGGCTGGTAGCTTTTCAGACGGTCTTAAAATTATTATAGGTATAGCTCTTATAATTACAGCAATCTTTTTTCCTCCTGCTGCAGGTATACTTGGAATGTCTGCAAACATGACAGCCGCAGCCATGTTAATGGTAGGTAGTTTACTAATGATGAGAGGAGTTATGGGGCTAATGACTCCTAAAGACCCTTCGGAAGCAGGAGATGGATATTTTTTTGATGGACCGGTAAATACAGTCAAACAAGGAATACCAGTACCTTTACTATATGGAGAACTAATTGTTGGTGGAAGTCCTATGAATTTTGCATTTCTAGAAGGAGATATGAATGTAGGTTCTCATTCTCAATACTTTATAACACCTGCAGGCTCTTCTTCAGGTACTTCTGCGGCAGGAACAGCAGTCGGAGGCGGAGGGGGTTCATCAGGAGCTCAAGGCCCAGGCGGTGGCGATAATGTAACTTGGAGTTTAAGATAAAATGGCAATAAAGAAAACAGAAAACTCACTAGGTGCAGGAGCAGGTGGCGGAAGCAGTTCTAACTTAGGTAATAGTAAATCTTCTACAGAAAAACAATCAGCAGTAATATATGATATGCTATCGGAAGGCCCTATTCAGGGACTAGTAAATGGAGCAGCTTCTATATACTTAGACGGTACTGCAGTTATGGAGGGTGGCAATAATAAATCTTTTGGAGCAGCTCATTCTACTAATGTCAGCTATACTGCTTCAACTGGAGTTATTGTAGACAATAATGGAAGTTTATTTTCTAGTAAGGATGTTACAGAAGGCACTTACTATATAAAAATTCAAAAAGCAGGTAAATCAGCAACTGTAAGCACTACTGCAGGACTAAACATAATAACAGCTACTAGTAGTGTATTTGCAGCTACAGATGTTACTACTCTTGCAGGAGGACTATCTATTCATATTCCAGGAGCAGGTCCTGGAGGAAATGATTATATAGGAGGAATTTCAAGATTTATTAGTGCTACACAAGTTCAAGTATTTAATTCACCTAGAACAACAACAAGTGGCAAAGCTGCTAAAGTAGATTTAATTTCTACAATAGGTACTATACAAAACAGTGCTCAAGCAACTCTATCTAGTACAGGACTTGGAATTAACGCAGCAAATGTTACAGCATTTGTACAAACACCAACACAAACAGTAACCAGTACTCCAAAATATAATTTTGATAATACAGCAGTAGCTTTTAGAACAGGAACTAGAGACCAATCGTATTTAAGACCTCCAGTTGGACTAGGAAGTGCATCTATAGCATACAATGCTTCTGGAGAACTTGAACAAACAGATTTATCTGGATTATCCGGAATAGGAAGTACTCCTAACTCTGCAGCAGGTTGGGGCACTGCAGTTGAGCCAACAGCAACAAGAACCGTTAACAGAGTTACAGCAGCTACAATGGGGGTTACAACCCCTGGCGAAGTAGACCAAATTAGTATTAGTATAAATTTTCCTGCAGGAGTATTTGCTCATAAGGCAAGAAGTGGGAGTGAGGGACCTGCACAAGCAGAGTTTTTAATTGATTTTGATTACAGTAAAGACGGAAGTACTTTTACAACTACTCGAGTATTTGGAAGGTCAGACGCTCAACTTTCTGCTGCAGGTAGTAATATGGGTAGACCAAATGTTAATCAAGGCGGAAACGGAATGGTTAGAGCTCATACAAGAACTCCTTTTACTAAAACTTTTTCTTTTGATATAGAAAAATACCAACCTTTTGTAGACTACAGAGTAAACATACAAAGAGTCAATGTAGCACAGGGGGAACATGGAGACTTTAATCACACTTCTACTTCTCAACTACAAGCAATACAAAATATAATAGAAGATAAACTAAGTTATCCTCTTACAGCGTATGGAGCAGTCATACTAGATGCTCAAACTTTTTCAGGACTTCCTACTAGGGGATATGAATTAAGAGGACTAAAAATAAAAGTTCCTACAAACTATCATCCAAGACATGAGCTCTCAGAAAACTCAGCAGCAACTTACACTAGACATATTACTAATGGTACTGTGCAAAGTAGCGCACAGGACTGGGATGGCAATTTTAGAGGGGATTTACATACATTTAGTACAGGGGTCAATGTAAACACAGTATACACAGATAACCCAGTTTGGGTACTATTAGATGTAATGACAAATGATAGATATGGACTAGGAAAGTTTATAGACCCTGAAGGTGATTTTGCAATGATTGATAAATTTCAGTTATATCAAATAGCAAAATATTGTGACGAATTAGTTCCTGATGGCAAAGGTGGACAAGAACCTAGATTTACTTGTAACATGTATATTACAGAACTAGCGGAAGCCCAGAGATATATGTCAGACTTAATTGGTATATTTAGAGGTATGCTAGTTTACTTTAATGGAAAAATAGCTCCTCAAGTAAACCGTAAAAAATCTTCTATATATACTTTTACCAAAGGCAATGTTATTGATGGTAGTTTTTCATACCAATCTTCTTCCAAGCGTTTTCGTTCAAATCAGATAAGAGTAACATGGAATAATCCAGAGGCTTTTTATAGGCAAGATGTAGAAGTTGTAGAAGATATAGAAAACATACTTGAAACAAATAGAATAACACCTAATGAAGTAGTAGCTATGGGGTGCACCTCACAAGGGCAAGCACATCGTTATGGAAAATGGATATTATTAACAGAAAAAATGGCTACAGAAGTTGTAAGTTTTAGTACGAGTTTAAACGCAGCACATCTAAAACCTGGAGACTTAATAGAAGTACAAGATTCAGATATCTACACTACACAATCAGCAGGACGCGTAGATTCAGGAGCCTCAAGCACTACAACAGTAGTAAGACTAGATAGAGCTGTAGACTTAAGTGCTTCAGGTACAAATTTTAATCTAAATTTAGTATACCCTACTGGTGGAGCATATTTAGCAGAAGACTATGCAGTTATAAGTGGAGTAACATATGAAAGAGGAGATTTAATACTTTCTATAACTTCTCAAACAGCTGCAGCAAATGCTGAAGATGCAAGTGGAAATTCCATACAAGTACTATGGTCTGAATACTCTAGAATAGAAACTCAGCCTATAGGGTCTTATAGTTCAAATGTTATAACAGTATCTACAGCTTTTAGTGCAGTACCGAATGCAGAAGTAATGTGGAGCATAACAGCAACTACGCAAGCTACTGGACAAGCAGTTGCTTCTGCTCCAAAACCTTTTCAAATTGCTTCAATTTCAGAAGATTCAAATACTAAAAATCTTACTATATCAGCTACTGAATACTCAGATAATTTATATGACTTAGTAGAAAGAGGTTATGTAATAGAAGAAGTACCAGAAATAAGAAAACCTCCTGTTAGAACAGATATAATACCAGCTCCTACAACACTAGGACTAAGCGGAGTTATATCAGGCGCAGAAAGTCAGTCAGAAGATGTAGATGCAAATACTACAGGACTTGATTTATTAATTGGGTGGAGACCCCCTGTTACTAATGTAGCAGGCTCTAATATAAAATATGAACACATCGGTGGATATGAATTAAAAATAATAGGACTTGAAGAAGAAGAAGGAAAATCAGAAAAAGTAATTAAATTAGGTCCTAATAATACTGGACACAGAATTAAAGGAGTAAGACCTGGAGTAGTCATTACAGTCTTTCTTAGATTAGTAACTACTACTGGATTCTTTTCTAAGTATATAAAAGATGAGATAGAACTAGTTGCATCAAAACTTCCTTTAAAATCCATACCACAAATAAGTCTTATACCAAAAGGTGGAGTCTTAAATAGAGCTTTAAGTATAAACACTTCAACACTATCAATTTCTAACTACGCATACCAATATGATGCTCCAAATGGAACAACGTATAATAATACTACTAACAGTGCCGCATGCTATCAACAGAATTTTAATGGTATGGGAGCAAGTGCAGTAGCATATCTACTTTTTGATGCTAGTGAGTCTTCGGATAAATTAAAAGCAGTACAATTTGTAGAAAACACTACAGCAGTAAGCGCATTAGGAGATAAACTTGGAATACAATATTGGAAGGAAGCAGGAGCAAGTAATGATGGATTAACTGCAGCTTCTGGTACAGTATCTATGGCTGTAAGCACAAATATTGTAATAGGTTCAGGTACTTCTTTTACAAGTCAATTTGCAGTAGGGGACACAGTATTTATAGGAAGTGGTTCTTCTTTATTGTCCGCAACTATTAATTCAATAACTAGTAATACTTTAATGAATATTAGTGTAACAACAACTAGAGCATATAGTGGTGTAGCTGTTTTAAAATTATCGTTTGTACCTGATTTTAATTTAGATGCAATACTAGCAAAAGTAATTACAGATAGTAGTACTAATTATTCTATAAGTGAAACTTATGCAATCACCGCAGGACTAGATGGTGCTGCAGGTGGTGGGGTAGATGCAAGAGCTGTAAAATTAAATGCAAGTACATATGCAGTTAGATATGAAAATGGAAGTCCTCCTTCTAGTTTACAGATAACTTTAACAGCTATAGCACAAGGAACTGCTGTTACTCCAACTTTTGATTATTTTAAAAGTACAGACCAAGGAGGTACTTTTAGTCAAATAACAACAGACCATTCCGGAAATAGCGTAGGCAGTAGTACTACTTCTTTTGTTCTAAAGAATGCTGATGAACCAGCACTAGAAGGAGATGTTTTAATTAGAGTTAGAATGTATGAAGGTGG
>TARA_R110001592_G_scaffold143059_1_pt1 | contig 21538 bp, 19 predicted proteins | sample TARA_R110001592 | Tara Oceans TARA_R110001592 (sample SAMEA4398387) | marine metagenome | biome: Polar Biome; feature: [SRF] surface water layer (ENVO:00010504); material: water (ENVO:00002006), including particulate matter (ENVO:01000060) such as... | depth 5 m | reverse complement strand
GGTGAAACCCCGTTTTGCTGCGAGCCGTTTCATCTAAGCCTCCGGTTGTACAAAGAGAAAATTAAGAGAAATGAAAAGCACTTCTCACTCTCGTCCGGTCTTTAAGCGAAGTGAAAACGGCACTGCGCAGGACTTATAGGTCACTGTAAAGATAGAATCTGCGCACAGATAAATTTCAGTTAGCTGTAAAGAGCGACTTTTGTCAGTTCAGATAAGAGTAAGAAATATGAAAGCTATTACGACAAAATTAAATACTAGAATTTAGTAGATTCAGTCTCACAGTTTTAATGGCGAGTGCCAGATAGAGTAGCTTGAAAAGCATGCTTTATTAAAAACCAGAAAATTAATATGTCAACATGTTTCTGTCTTCATTTATCGAATATTTAAGCTGAAATATAAAGAAAAATTCATATCTTTAGTAACACTCTATGGTTATGGGTAAGGAAAAATATGAATTAATTTTTAATTAACGATACTTTTTTCGAGCTGACGTGTTGTCGATCAACGAGGTTTAAGGTTGGTGTGAAAATGAGGTAAATCACTCTCCAGGTTTGCTGAAAAATCAATTCAGTCAGATCAATAATCGGTACTCGCGCTTCTATACAAAGTCGAAACATTTCTAAAGAACAATCAATTATTCGTGAATGCACGCTTGATGATCATCAGCGACTGCTGTCCAATCAAAGTAACGCGTCTCTATCTCAAAGTTCGATCACTGGTAGTATGAGTTTCGATGTGTTGCAGATGGGTTACACTGCAAGATGCGACCGATTCTCAACACCCGAAAAATAAAGAGGATGAAAAAATGAATCATTGTCGAGGGTGTTATTGTGGTGTGTACGTGGCTGTTCTTGCTGGCCTGTTACAAATCAACTGTCTGCCAGCGGGAGAAGATGAGAAAAAAACGACGGATCAATCGAGAATGATTCAACGTGTGTTGCGATTACCGGCGCGCGCGAATAACCCCCGGAACAGTGAAGGGGATTTTATCACACTGAAAGACGGACGCATTCTGTTTGTCTACACTCATTTTACAGGTGGTGCTGCAGATCACTCCTCAGCGTACCTGGCTGGTCGCTATTCATCCGACGGTGGCAAGACCTGGTCTCAGGAAGATGAAACAATCATTGAAAATGACGGCAAGCAGAATATCATGTCGGTCTCTCTGCTGCGGCTGCAGGACGGACGAATCGCCTTGTTTTATGCGAGAAAAAATTCGCTTCATGACCTGCTGCCTGTGATGCGTCTCAGCGTTGATGAAGGTGCTCACTGGAGTGAACCCGTTGAGATCATTCCTCAAAAAGAAGTTGGTTATTATGTCTTGAATAATGATCGAGTCATACAGTTGAAGAATGGTCGTATCGTGGTGCCCCTGGCATTGCATCAGAACCTGCCTGGATCGGACCGCTTCAATCCGAATGCGAAATTTCTCTGTTATTACTCTGATGATCAGGGAAAAACCTGGCAGCGTGGAACAGAAGTGGTTGTTGAAACGCAACCGGGTAGCAAGCAGCCTTACATGCAGGAGCCTGGTTTGATTGAACTGAAAGACGGGACCCTGATGGGATTCTGTCGTACGAATGGCGGCAGCCAGTATGTCGCGTTTTCACAGGATGGTGGCCAGACGTTTTCCGAACTGAAGCCGTCCCAGATTATTTCTCCCGTCTCGCCGGCATCCATAGAACGCATTCCTTCCACGGGTGACTTACTGCTGGTCTGGAATAATCACCAGGGAATCGATGCCAAGCTGCGCGGCAAGCGGACGCCGCTGACCCTGGCTATTTCCAAAGACGAAGGCAAGACCTGGCAGCAGATTCAGAATATCGAAACCAATCCGAATGGCTGGTACTGTTACACGGCGATTGAGTTCACGAAAGACGGCGTACTACTGGGACACTGTGCCGGCGATCGTACGAAAAATAATGGACTCGCAGAATCGCAAATCACGCTGGTGCCCCTGTCTGTCATCTACGGGAAGTAAATGACTCGCGGAAAATGTCCTTATCTGTCAGGAATAAAACCGATCGTACCAGAAAAGTAATCGATCTGTTTGATCTCTGGAATCGAGCTTGAATTCACTGAATGAATCAGGGAAACTGATTGTAAACAGAGTTAATAAAACCCTGCTTGCATTCATTCCTCAGACCATTATTCCGGAGTCGACTGATGAAATCATTGCCCCTTTCCCGTCGTGATTTTTTAGGTACCGCTGTTGGCGGTGGCTTGGGGATGCTCTCATTGAGCCGGCTCATCAATGCGGGGCTGCCGACCGTGAACGACCCGCGCGCCACCGACGGTGACTCAAGATTTGAACCCGACTGGGAAGAACGCCTTTCCATCTCCGTAGGTCCGAAATCAGGGGACATTATCGGTGCGAGCGACAAAGCGCTGCAGGCGGCGATTGACTACATAGCGGGAAAAGGGGGAGGCACGGTCCGTCTTCTGCCTGGAACTTTTACGCTGCGAAATGCGTTGCATCTGCCATCGAAGATTCGGTTGCAGGGAAGTGGACCGGAGACGATCATCACAAAAGGGGCCTCAGAAACGGTGGCGCTCTCTGAAGATTCTGACTGGTACGATCAGGAGATTACGCTGGAGAAGTCGGCTGGCTTTCAGGTGGGAGATGGAGTGGTTCTCGTGACAAAGAATCCGAGTACCGGCAGTCAGGATGTCATTAAACGCACGCTGGTGGCACGTTCCGGAAACCGGTTCAAGTTGAACGACGGTCTCCGCAAAAATTTGTGGATTTCCGGCAAGCCTACAGTGTCATCTCTGTTTCCGCTGTTAACCAGCGAATACACGAAAAATGTCCTGATCGAAAATCTGACGCTGGATGGAAATCGGGAAAACAATACCAATCTGAATGGCAACTACGGTGGCTGTATTTTTCTGCAGGACTGCAATCGCTACACGATACGCAATGTGACCGCGAGGAATTACAACGGGGACGGCATCAGCTTTCAGATCTGTCACGATGTCAAAGTCGAGGGTTGTCACAGCCATGACAATGCCGACCTGGGTGTTCATCCCGGATCAGGGTCGCAGCGACCGTTGATTGTGAACAACCGCTTCGAAAATAACCACATCGGACTGTTCTGGTGCTGGGGTGTGAAATTTGGCCTGGCGGAAAAGAATCAGTTGAAAGGCAATGACATCAGTATTTCGATTGGCCATAACGATACCGATAACGTGATGCGGGAAAATGTCATCCGTGACAGTAACCAGGTTGGTATTTTGTTCCGCAATGATGTCCGTGGGAAAAACTTCTGGGCGAATCGAAATACGGTGGTCAGGAATCAGATCATCAACAGCGGAGCCGCAGAGGGGGTCGCCATTGATGTGACCGGCAAGACTTCCGATCTGACAATTACCGATAACATCATCAGCGAAGAACGCCAGCCGATGCAGCGCACCGGGATCCGCATTGGACCCGATGCGGGCACGATCAAACTGGCGGAGAATCAGATTCAGGGATTCATGAAATCGATTGACGATCAGCGACCGAAGGCCTGAGCACTCTGATCCGGATGGAATCAGAGTGCACGGTCTGAAGTTTATTTATCTGCGGTAATTTCTTCCGACTTCATCACTTTGCCGATCTGCTTAACGGCTTGTCGCAAACGCTGCGAGTTTTCGACGATTGCCATCCGCAGGTAGCCTTCACCGTCTTCACCGAAACCACGTCCCGGACTGACGGCAACGCCTCCTTCATCCAGCAGTTTCATCGCGAAATCGATCGATCCCATCTGAGCCCAGGGTTCCGGAATCTTGGCCCAGACGAACATACCCGCTTTAGGGCGATCGATTTCCCAGCCGAGGCGTTCCAGGCCATCACAGAAGACATCGCGTCGCATCTGGTATTCGGCGGCGATACTGTCGACCGCGGCTTCGCAGTGCCGCATTGCGACGATGGCAGCGATCTGGACCGGTTGAAACAGTCCGTAGTCATAATATCCTTTGATGGTGGAGAGCGCACGGACCATCTCTGAATTTCCAGAGCAGAAGCCGATACGCCAGCCGGCCATACTGAAGCCTTTACTCATGGTCGTAAATTCGACGCCGACTTCTGTTGCACCGGGAGTTGCCAGGAAGCTGGGTGCCTTGTAGCCATCAAAGCAGATGTCGGCATAAGCAAAGTCGCTGATCACCATGAACGAGTATTTCCGGGCCAGTCGAACCAGCTCAACGTAGAAGTCCTGTTCGATGACGGTGGCGCTCGGATTGTGGGGGAAGTTCACCACGACGACTTTGGGTTTGGGATACAGGTGTTCGCAGGTGTAAGCGATGTTCGACAGGAACTGGTCCGGCTGGCGGACATCCAGTTCGATGACATTTCCTGCGGCCAGCATCACGGCGTAAACGTGGACCGGGAACGAGGGGGAGGGCACGATGGCAGTGTCCCCGGGGCCCATTAAGGCCAGGCACATGTGACTGAAACCCTCTTTGGAGCCGATACAGGTCACGACTTCCGAATCGGGATCGAGGCGGACCCCATATTTTTTCCAGTAGCGGGACGTCACTTCTTTTCTGAGGTTGGCAATGCCGTTCGCAACGGAATAGCGATGATTCCGTGGATCGGAAAGTGCTTCCGACATCTTCTCAACAATCAAAGGATCAGGCGGGTCAGTCGGGTTCCCCATCCCCAGATCGATCACATCCACGCCCGCCACACGTTTCTGGTATTTCAGCTTATTGATTTTTCCAAAAAGGTAAGGGGGTAAACGCTTTACTCGTTCAGCAACGGGGATGGTAAAGCCGTCGTCTGAAGAAGGAACTTCCGATTCGCCACGCATAATGAAAAGACTGCCTGTTCTACAAGGAATATTTGTCGACTATCTGTCAGGACAACAAATTCGCTCCCAAAGCGGGATTTGGGCCTGATTGAAACCATTTTACGCGATCACAACAAAAAATGCGCCTGATGAATATGACATATTTTTCTCAGATTGATCAGGACATAAAAAAGCGTGTGTCAGTAAATCAGGACTGACACACGCTAAGTCTATCTGGTTCTCTGTTTCAGCAGCGAAATTACCGTTACCGGGGAGAGCCATTCAGTCCCTGTGTGGGGCTGGGGATGGCCTGATTGACCTGTCCGCTGTTGAAGTTCGTGCCTGAAGTCTGAGAGACACCACCGGTGGTTGTACCAGTGATGTAGTTGTCGACGCGGGTCTGCTCTTTCAGTTTGGCAAACACGCGGGCGACTGCTTCCTGGGTCTGTTCTTCAGTCAACTGGTCAACCAGCTGGTTTTCCACTTCTTTGATGCTGTTTACGATGGGTTCGGTCCGGCCTTCGCAGAGCAGAATCGCATAGCGGCTGAGTCCGATCTGCACGATTCCGGAGACTTCCCCTTCTTTGAGTTTGAAGGCGGCTTTCCAGAGGCTTTCATTTTCAGAAAACTGTGGAATCGGCTGAATGGCACCACCCAGGGCCCGGCTGTTCGGCTCAATCGAATAGTCGCGGGCGAACCGTTCAAAGTCGCCTGGATTCTTTTTCACATCATCCCAGACTTTCTGAGCACGGCTCAGGTTGTCCATCATGATCATGCGGGCTTTGACGCGTGGGCCGTAATCCCGCACGAAGGCTTTCTGCACCTGGTCCTGGCTCAACTTGGTGCGCTGACCAGCCAGTTTTCGCAGTGCCAGCATTGGCCAGATCACATTGCGACGATACTGATTAGGATTCATTTTGCGCTCTGCCTGCAGCATTTCGTACCAGGTTTTGGTATCCAGGTTAAAGCGTTTGGCGATTTTTTCTACTTCGGCGTGCACTTCTGCCTGTTCGACGTTAACGCCCGCTTTCTGACAGGCCTGTTCGATGATGGCCCGGTTGATCACATTTTCCAGAACTTCTGGTCCATACAGGGCGATACACTCACGGGCCAGTTCATCTTCGCTGATCACCACGCTGCCTACTTTGGCAACCGGCTGAGTACGAGCAGATGGCTGATTTCCGGAAATGCGGACCGTACCCGCTGATTTGTCTTCACCGGCGGCACCTGTTTTGGCGTTGAACGTCTGGAACAAGAGGACGCCGGCTAAAAGCACCAGTCCTGTACCGGCTGCGAAAAAGATAATTTTTCGATTTGAGTTAGTCTTGGCTTTGGTCGCATGCGGGTTTGGGAATGGGTCGCCCATTGCTAAAAATCTCCATGTTTTGTATCCGACGCGGGGGAATCATGTGAATGCCTGATCTCAGCCACCAGCATTTGGTGCCGGAAGTGACGATCCTGATTGGGGATTTTTCGATCGTCAGGCAGTGATTCCGAATGGGGTCTAAACAGACGGCTTCGGAGCCACAAATCACGTTGATACTTTGTCGTCAGAAGATTTACGAAACTTCCATGTCTCAAGCTCTACCGTAAGAGCGCGGCGGAAATGTAAATCTTTCAACAAAACAGGTCAACAGCAATTTATGGACCCTGATATCTGTATACATGCGGTGCGGCTTGAATTCGGTTCAGCCGCCTCGAAAACAGGGGGGCGAAGCTGTTTTTCTCGAATTATTTGATCCAACTGGTTCCTGGCTGCGTTCTCCAGAGGCCTGCCTTCTGGGTGAAGTTGATTCAATCTGCAGAACCGGATCAGGAAGTGGACCCGATTTGTGATTATTCAGCAGGTCGGCGATATCTTTGATTGCGAACAAAATTGAGAGGGTTACAATCAGAATACAGGCAGCTTTGCTGTCGGCATTTCTCATTTGCGCCAGAAAAACTACCAGACAGACGATTCAGTCAGGCAGATCAGACGAACAGACCAGATTCAACAATCAGCAGTATCAGTGACGAGGACATCAATATGGGATTCTGGATGGATAAACTGCGAGCCGAACTCGTAGATATTATTGAGTGGATCGATGATTCAAAACATACCATGACCTGGCGGTTTCCCCGTTATCAGAATGAAATCAAAAATGGGGCGCAGCTGATTGTCCGACCCGGGCAGATGGCTTTATTTGTGCATCGCGGACAGGTGGCCGACGTGTTCGAGCCAGGGCATTACGAGCTCAAAACCGATAACCTGCCGATCCTGGCGACACTGCAGGGGTGGAAACATGGCTTCAACAGCCCCTTCCGTTCGGAAGTCTACTTCGTCAATACCACACAAATTACCGATTTGAAATGGGGGACCCCCAATCCCATCATGCTCCGCGATCCGGAATTCGGTCCGATACGCCTGCGGGCTTTCGGGAACTATTCACTCAAAGCCAATGATCCGCGAATCCTGGTGAAAGAACTGGTGGGCACCAATGCGGAGTTCCATTCAGAAGAAATCAACGAACTGTTACGCTCCATCATCAACAGTTCGTTCGCCGATCTGATTGGGGAGTCAAAATATGCGGCACTGGATCTCGCTTCAAAATATACCGAGATTTCCACCGAGCTGAAAAAGATAGTCAATGAACGAATCGATGATGAATATGGCCTGGAGACTCCTCAGCTGCTGATTGTGAATATTTCCCTGCCGGAAACGGTGGAAAAAGCCCTGGATACCCGGACCAGCATGGGTGTGATTGGTGATATGAATAAGTTCCAGCAGTTCCAGATGGGACAGGCGATGCTCTCGGCTGCAGAAAATCCATCAGGGGGAGGCGCGGCAGACGGAATGGGACTGGGCATGGGGTTCGCGATGGCGAATCGGATGATGCAGTCTCCCGGAATGGGGGCACCCGGCCAGATGACACCGCCGCCGCCACCAGCGGCCTGGCACATCGCCGTGAATGGTCAGTCGCAGGGACCCTATTCCCTCGAACAGATTTCGCAGGGAATCGCCGGGGGACAGATCACCGATCAGACGCAGGTCTGGTCAGCCGGGATGTCAGGCTGGTTACCCGCAAGCCAGGTCCCCCAACTCACGGGCTACTTTCAGGCAACACCACCTCCGCCACCACCACCGGCTGGTTAAGCGAACATGGTTTCTGAAAACGTTGATGGCATGAAAGCGGTACCGATAGTGAAATCAGGCTGCCCCGGGCAGAAAAACCAGAGGCTGGTGTTTGCGTGAGAGTCGCACATATTATCACTCGTATGATTATCGGCGGCGCGCAGCAGAATACGCTTTATACGGTCGAAGATCAGTACCGGGATTACCAGGATGAAGTGATTCTGATGACCGGTCCCACCACTGGTCCGGAGGGCACGCTCATTCCCCGCGCGGAACAGGGTGGTTTTGATCTGCAGATACTTCCCCATCTGACGCGGAGTATTAGTCCCCTGAATGACTGGCACGCGTATCGGGAGTTGATTGCAGTGCTGCGGGCGTACCAGCCCGATCTGGTTCACACGCACAGTTCCAAAGCAGGTATTCTGGGAAGGGCCGCCGCCTGGAAGTTGAAACTGCCGACCGTCCATACAATCCATGGTGCCGCCTTTCATTTTGGCCAGTCCCCCGTGAATTATCACGCTTACATCGCTGCAGAGAAGTGGGCCGCCCGGCGTTGTGACCGGCTCATCAGCGTCTGTGATGCCATGACCGATCAGTATGTTGCTGCCGGAATTACCACCAGGGATCGTTGTGACACTGTCTACAGCGGCATGGAAGTCGAACCATTTCTCACGCCCCTCCGACCACCGGAAGAAGTACGTCGTGAACTGGGCATCGAACCGGAGCAGATCGTCATTGGAAAAGTGGCGCGGCTGTTTCACCTCAAAGGGCACAAATATCTGATTGAAGCGGCGAAACAGGTGGTCGATGTGCAACCTGGCGTTCGGTTTTTATTGATCGGCGATGGTATTCTTCGCGCAGAATTCGAAGCGCGCATTGCCGAGCTGGGACTCTCGGAGCATTTTATTTTTGCCGGTCTGGTTCCCCCCGAGCGCGTACCGGAACTGATTCACGCCATGGATATCGTGGTGCATACCAGTGTCTGGGAAGGACTGGCCCGCGTGCTGCCTCAAGGGCTGATTGCCGGTAAGCCCGTTGTTTCCTACGATGTGGATGGTGCCCGCGAAGTGGTGATACCCGAAGAAACCGGTTATCTGCTACCGCCGGAGTCAATTGAATCGCTGGCGCAGGCGTTGATTGAACTTGCCTCTGATCCGGAAAAGCGCCGTCGGTTCGGTCAGACGGGGCGCGACCGGTTCACGGATCAGTTTCGACATCAAACCATGACCCGCCAATTACGTGAGATTTATCAGCGGGTCCTGGATGAGCGTCAGTCATAATTGAAGGCAATGCTCCGATCTATTTCTGGATCAGAACATGGACTCCTTTTTTATTGGAGAGAACGATATCGGGGCGGCCATCGCCGTTCATGTCCGCCATCGAAAACTGGGTTCCCACGCCCGTATCATTGCCGGCTTCGATTTTGTGCGGAATGATCTCAGGGGCCGCGTTTTTGTTGCGTTTGATTTCATACCAGTACATTACAACCGGTTCTTTTCCGCCGGGGTCTTTGCCGTTGTGGGCGAAAAACCGTTTGCCGGTGACCATGTCCCGTTGACCGTCCCCATTCATGTCAATGAAATGCATGGCATGTGTCTGGGAATAACTTTTGTCAATCAGGTGTGCTTTGAACTTGGGTTCATCTCCGCCAGTGAGATTTTCAAACCACCAGACGCCAAATGCGTGAGCCGAACTGCCGATGATGTCCATGTCGCCGTCCATGTCGAGATCTTCGACATGCAGGTCAGCCATTTTTTCGGATGGTTCTGAGCCATTCACACTGAGGGTAAAGGGGTGGAATTCCCACAGGCTTTCTCCCAGGGTTTCCGGGGCTTCCCACCAGCCGTTGGGGATCAGCACATCCTGGCGTCCATCGTAATTGAAATCTCCGACGCCCAGTCCGTGAAAATATTTAAATGTCCCGTTCTTCATGGGATCGCCGGGTTTGCTGATCGGCGTGAAGGTCCATTTTTTATCAGCCAGATCAGGAGAGGGGATTTCCAGATAGCCCATCTGCTGTTCGGGTTGCGATCCAAAAATCAATTCCGGTTTGCCGTCTCCAGTCAGATCGGCGAACTGTGGTGACTCATTACAGATGCTGTGCCAGATCAGGTGTTCTTTCCAGTGGCCTGATTCGTTCTTTGGGTTTTCATACCAGTAGAATTCTTTGCCGGGAAAGCTGACGTAAATGAAATCAGTCCAGCCATCCTGGTTGATGTCGTACGCGAAGTTACAGAAGCTGTCACTGTAACCGACACCAGCGACGAATTTTCCCGGTTTGCGAACTTCATGCATTTTCCAGTCGGGGGCTTCATACCAGACGTCGCCGGCAATCACATCCATCTTGCCATCTTTATTCACGTCAGCCGCTGCAGATCCTTCCGAACGGAAAGCGGCATCCAGTTGCTGTCGCTGCCAGGTTTCACCTGCGAAAAGGGTCAACGGAGCGGTCAGCAGAGACAGCAGCGCGAAGACGGAGTAACAACTCAGTCGACGGTAGATGTGATTGCGATGATTCATTTATGAGTTCCTGTTGTTAACTTGCGAACGCGGTAAGTTTCACTGTCTCCAATATAGACATTCCCGTTTGGACCCACATACACGCCATGCGGGCGCGCCATACGACAGTGGGCTGGATCACCATCGGGGCCATCTCCTTTTTTGCCGTCTCCGACAGCCGTCTCAATCGTACCATCTTTTTTACGGATGACGCGAATGGTATGGCTCTCCGTATCAGCCAGGTAGACATCGCCATTCGGTGCGACGGAAATTCCTTTCGGGCCGGAGAGGGTCGCCTTCTTTGCAGGGCCGCCATGTCCCGTATATCCTTTTTTACCCGTACCGGCGATGTGATGTAAAGTCTGATCATCCAGATCGATGCGATATACTTTGTTTCCTTCACGCAGCGCGAGATACAGCGAACCCTTTCCGGAGCCATCGGTGAAGAAATCCAGCGCCCGCGGGCCGTTCAGGGGAGTGCCTTCGACTTTCGCGCCATCGGGAGTTGCTTTCCGTTCCCCCGTTCCGGAAAAAGTGCTGACCGTACCGGTGGTCAGATCGACGCGGCGGATACGATGATTGCCGATATCGCAGATGTAGAGATTGTTGTCATTGTCCAGCGCGATCGAGTGTGGCCGGGAGAATGTGGCACTGGTAGCCGGGCCGCCATCCCCTGAGAATCCTTTTTCCCCTGTGCCGGCGACAGTCGAGATCTTGCCTGTTTTGGCATCGACGCGGCGGACGATATTGTTGATCATCTCGACAAAATACATATTGCCAGCTTTATCGAAGCGGACTTCGTATGGCTCATTGAGTTCTGCTGCTAATGCCAGGCCACTGTCGCCGCTGTAACCTTTCTTGCCGGAACCGGCGACCGTGGAAATCTTTCCCGTTTTTTCATCAATGCGACGGATGACGTGGCTTTTGATTTCACAGACATAGAGTGCGCCGTCCGGTCCCAGAGTCAGGCCATAGGGTTCGCCGACCCGGGCTTTCACTGCGGGTCCACCGTCGCCGGTATGTCCGACTTTTCCTGTGCCGGCGAGTGTCTTGACGGTTTGTGCAGAAGCAGACGTAGTTAACAGGCTGAGCAGCAGGACTGCAGGTAACATCAATCGTTGCATGTTGTCATTCCAGAAGAAGAGTAGGTCATTTACTGAGGAAGATCGTCAAACGGTCGCTCTGAATCATCGTGTTTAAATATCAGGTAGCGGCCCGCATTCGGATTCTGCTTTAACAGTTCCGCAGGGGAAATCAGTTTGTGTGCCTGGGACTGTTTGTCAATCACCAGTATTTTAACACCTTCTGGGTGATCTTTCCTCTTGAAAAACTGTTCAAGCATAATATTGTCAGGTTTGCCATCCGCATCCAGCATGACGACATATTCCGCCGAGGGTTGCGGTACAAACGGACGTTCTTCGGCACAGCTTTGAAAGACAATCATACATACGGTTAACAGGCTCAAGGAAAAGAATGACGAGTCTGCGGTACCCATTTAATGTACGCCTCCCATCTCGGTTTCCAGTTTGTCTTTATTGTTGAACAGGATATTACTGTCCATCGGTCCGAACCAGCCAATCTGGTATTTTTGGGGATCTCCTCCGTAGGCTGAAGTCCCTGTACCTGCCATCACTGCTGACGTCACACGACCGTCTGCCCAGGCAATATTGGCGACGGTTCCTGTATGGCGGAAATGAATGGAGGGATCAGGCCGCCAGGGAGCTTCCGAGAAAGTCGGGGTCCAGTTATCGATGAAGTAAGGAGGCTCGATAAAGCTGTATTCGATGATGTGTAAATCGGGAAAGCCCTGAGCCAGGGCGGCGTCTGAAAATGCAACCGTGCGGGCCAGGCTGCCAATCTCCCGCATGTTCGTGGCGATCATATTACAGGTGGGATACGTGTATTTCCAGGATGTTCCGCCCAGATAAGCCTGATTGTAACCGTAGCCCCCGGTTCCCCCTTCAAACGCATTGGCCACAGTCCCGTGGGCGGAAAAGTTACCAAACGTCGGGCATTTTTTAATACTCGTACTTTGCTCAAGGAACGGTGCCAATGGTCCCAGGTGCGCCTGGAATTTCGTGGTGCCATCGTCGGTGGTTCGTTCGCCGTGCCAGCGTTTTTTACCCCCCAGGCCTACATGCGAGTCGGCAGCAGCGCGTGGCCAGTACCCGCCATTGGAATCCGCGTACATGTGACAGGCCAATACAATCTGTCGCAGGTTATTTTTACACTGAGCCATCCGTGCTGCTTCGCGAGCCTGCTGAACGGCTGGGAGCAGTAAGGCAATCAGAATGGCAATGATGGCGATGACCACCAGCAGCTCGATCAGGGTAAAGCCACGTTGACGGGTGGCTCTGGCAGGGTGCTGATTGATTTGAGGATGAGGGGAGGGAAGATTCGAAACAGGCATTTTTACAGATACTTTGTGGTTAGAGTGCTTGATTGCAGGTGAAAAACATCACTCAGCATTCTAACCATTTGCCGTCTTCACTGTCTTGTCAGTCAACGGACATCAAGCATGGTAAACCACATTTTTACCGAAAAAGCAGTCCGAAGGTGAACGTTTTCGGAAATTATTCTGTCGCAACGTCTGCCTGATTTTGTTTCGCGATGATTTCGCGTTCTTTTTTCAGGCACATAGTGATGAATGTGCCCGAGATCGCGGCCTGGGCGATCAGGTAGACCAGGATTTGTGGACCGTTTAAGATGATACAGGCACCGAAGGCGATAACGAACAGCGTAATCAGACGTGATTTCAGACTCATGGACTGGACCTTGCTTTATTTCGAAGAAAGGAATCTCTTGTCTTTAGGTTACCCAAAGTATAGTGCTGTATGATACATTGATCAATTCAGATTTGATAGAGCCAGAGAACGAGTCATATGTTTTCTGGAATACGCACAGTCTTCAGGAGACCCGGAGTAGAAACCATCATGACGGATGTTGCAGAAATTCAGGAATACCTGGCACACCTCGCTCCCCCGGATCTGGCAGAGAGCTGGGATAATGTGGGTTTATTAACGGGTGACCCTGCGCAACCGGTCAGTCGGATTCTCACTTGCCTGACGCTGACTCCAGATGTGGCTGCAGAAGCGATTTCGGAAAAAGCGGATCTCATTATCAGTCATCACCCGATTCTGTTTCGACCGATACAGCAGATCACTTCACACTCAGTAGAAGGTAAACTGCTGCTGGACCTGATCCAGGCGAATATTGCGGTTTACAGTCCTCACACGTCGTATGACAGTGCAGAGCAGGGCATTAACTGGCAACTGGCCCAACTGCTGGGACTGGAAGATGTGGGAATTCTCAGACCTCTGAATTCGACAGCAGATCCAGGTCTGCCAGAGCAGGGGGCGGGGCGTTTTGGCTCACTTCCGGTTGAATTTACGCTTGCGCAGGTTAATCAGCTCATCAAGCAGGCACTTAAGATCGACGCGCTGCAGTTCGTGGGAAACCCAGAGATGAAGGTGAAACGGATTGGCATCGCCTGTGGGGCTGCTGCGGAATTTCTGAGAGACGCACACTGTCACGATTGTCAGGTGCTGTTGACTGGCGAAGCCCGGTTTCACGCCTGTCTGGAGGCCCGCGCATTGGGAATGGGGCTGATTCTACCTGGCCACTACGCCACGGAGCGTCCGGCGATGGAGCAACTGGCAGAACTGCTGCAGCAGAAGTTTACTCAGTTGACGATCTGGGCGAGTCAAAAGGAGACAGATCCGCTGCAATGGGATTGTGAAGCAGACTGAATATAGAGGGAAATCAGTGATTCAGGGCTGATTTACATGTCTCTATGTATATTCCACACTGGTTGCCATTGACCTGATCGGCAGATTTCGCCATTATCCCCCCTCTCTCAGTCGTATAGATCCTCTGATTTGACATACTCTCTGAACAGAATTCAGTTTCAGGGTGTCTCAATCTGTAACAACCAGCTCACATAAGACTTAAAAAATTTCGATGTCCAAAGTGAAACCCAACCGTTTTGAAGCAGAACGGATTAAAAAGTTAGAGAAAATACAGTCTCTCGGATTTGATCCCTGGGGTCAGCGGTTTGACGGCCATATTCCGATAGCGGAAGCACGTACTCAAGCGCCTGAAGCTTCCGGCGAAGACGGGGAAGAAGTACGGATCGCGGGACGCATTATGCTGCGTCGCAAAGCAGGAAAGCTCCGTTTTTATGATATCAAAGACTGGACGGGTAAAATCCAGCTGCTCTTTTCCCGCGGCGATTTGACTGAGGCCCAGTGGGAACTGATGGGGACACTCGATCTGGGCGATCTGATCGGCATTGATGGTTGCCTGCGCAGAACCGAGACCGGCGAAATCTCCGTTTTTGTCAAAGAGTTGACCGTACTCTGTAAATCCCTGGCACAGCCGCCGGAAAAACATCATAGCGTGAAAGATGTGGAACTGCTGCTGCGTCAACGCTCGCTGGATCTGATCTATACCGAAGGCGTGCTGGAAAAAATGCTCAAACGGAGTCAGATCATTGACTCGGTCCGGCAGACGCTGCGGAATCAGAAGTTCGCGGAAGTCGAAACGCCCGTGTTACATGCTGTCGCCGGTGGCGCTGCAGCGCGGCCATTTATTACACACCATAATACGCTCGATATCGAGCTCTACATGCGGATTGCCCTGGAACTGCACCTCAAACGATTGATGGTCGGCGGCATTGAACGCGTATATGAAATCGGACGTGTCTTCCGCAATGAAGGAATCGACGCGACACATAATCCCGAATTCACAATGATCGAAATCTACCAGGCGTATGGCGATTATGAAACGATGATGGATCTGACCGAAGCCATCGTTACCGACGCCGTCAAAACCATCAGCGATACCATGGAACTTCCCTGGGGCGAAGGCGAAACGATCGATTTCAGTGGTCCCTGGGAACGGAAAAAATATCTCGACCTCGTCAGAGAGCATGCCGGCTGTGATCCTGCTGATCCGGCTGCTGTTGCGGCAGTGGCAAAACAGCACGGGATTGAAACGGAAAACGTACATCCCGACGTGGTTCTGAATGAAGTTTTTGAAGCTACCTGCGAAGAACATCTGACAGGCCCGGTCTTCGTCATCGATTACCCTGCCTCAATCTGTCCGCTGACCAAGCGGAAGCAGGATGATCCCGACATTGCGGAGCGGTTCGAACTGTTCGTCAAGGGGATGGAACTGGCGAATGCCTATACAGAGCTAAATGACCCGCTGCTGCAGGAAGAATTATTCCAGACACAACTCTCGGGGCTTTCGGATGAAGACTCGATGGCGAAGATGGATACAGATTTTATTAAAGCGTTAAAGGTTGGTATGCCGCCGGCTGGAGGACTGGGAATCGGGATTGACCGTCTGGTGATGTTGCTGACGAACAGTCACAGCATTCGCGACGTCATCTACTTCCCACTGCTTCGACCGGAAGGACAGCCGTCACAGCCTGAGTAAACCATGGATGTATCCGGCAATCAGAATCTGATTGTCGACAGAAAATCAGCCAAAGGATTGGCCGTATGTACAAATCACTGCTTTGCCTGCGATATTTGAGAACCCGATATATTGCGCTGGCCAGTATCATCAGCATGACCCTGGGTGTGGCGACGATGATTGTCGTCAACAGTGTAATGGATGGTTTCAGTACGGATATGCGAACCCGTCTGCGAGGCATCCTGGCGGATGTGATTGTGGAAACCAATTCTCTGGACGGCGAACCCGATACCAGGGATATCAAGAACAGCATCCAGCGTGCGATTGGCGACGATATTGCCGGGATGACGTCGACCGTCGAAATTTATGCCATGCTCAGTGTGCAATATGGTTCGCAGTGGCAGAGTAAGCCGGTCACGCTGATTGGTATCGACCCTGAAACCAAAGCTACCGTCGGCCCGCTGGCACAATATCTGGAACATACAAAAGACAACGACATTCCCAACTGGGAACTTTCGCCGGAAGCGATGGCCTATCGAAAAGAATGGACCACGCGTGCCCAGTGGATGGTCGATCGCTGGAACCATAATCCCCCACCCATCGAAGAGAACGAGCAGGTTTCTTTCGAAGAACCGGTCGAATCGAATGAGCCACTGCCGGCACCAAAGTTTGCCAATGATACCGCGACAGTGTCCCCATTTGATCAGGCGCCGAAACCGGAATCCTCTCAAAAAGCTGACCCGTCAGCCAATCCATTCAGCGAAGACATGAAAGTCTCAGCTTTTGAAGAAAAAGAAAAAGAAGACCCCGGCAGTCCGCTGAAGGGGCGCGTGTATATCGGTTATGGCCTGGTGAGTTTTCCTTATGAAGATCCGGAAACCGGTAAAACGGAAATGTTCCAGATTGTCAAACCGGGTGATGATGTCAAAATCAGTACAGTCACCGCTGGCCAACCTCCGGAGCCGACACACTTCAATGCCACGGTCGTTGATCTGTTCAAGAGTAACATGAGCGAACACGACAGCAGCCTGGTGTTCTGTAATCTCGAATACCTGCAGGAAATGCGTGGGATGATCGACCCTGCCAGTGGGGAGAAATCGATCACATCGATCCAGATTAAACTGAAACATCCGGAAGATGCCGCCATGGTTGTCAGCAAGCTGGAAGAAGCTCTGCCTGCGGGTCGATTTCGCGTGCGGACCTGGGAAGATAAGCAGGGTCCCCTGCTGGCTGCAGTCGAAGTCGAATCTGCGATTCTGAACGTGCTGCTGTTTCTGATCATTGCGGTTGCCGGTTTTGGAATCCTGGCGATCTTTTTTATGATCACCATCGAAAAGACGCGTGATATCGGCGTGCTCAAAGCGCTGGGTGCCAGTTCAAACGGCATCATGTCCATCTTCCTGTCGTACGGGCTGGCGTTAGGGCTGGTGGGCAGTGGGGTCGGTGTGATTGTCGGTCTGCTGTTTGTGAGATACATCAACGAAATTGAAAAAGCGATTACCTGGATCACCGGGCGGAAGGTCTTCGACCAGCGTATTTATTACTTCCCTGAAATTTCGACTCATGTGAATCCGATGATGGTTTTCTGGGTCGCCATTGGTGCGATGGTGATTGCTGTCCTTGCCAGTATTTTACCGGCACGTAAGGCCGCACGATTTCATCCTGTGGAATCACTGCGTTACGAATAACGATCAACCATTAATCAGCGTTGTGAAACACGGAACAGTAATCTTCACAGTTGTTTCCCGTTTATGTCGAGTATGAATTCATGACCGAGACCCTATCCATGCCTCATCCACAGTTAGCGGCGGTTGCCATCGAAAAGGCCTATCGAAAAGATAAACACAAAGTTCCCGTGCTGCGGGGCATTGATGTGGAAGTCCAGAAGGCCGAGTTCCTGTCGATTGTGGGGCAGTCCGGGTCCGGAAAAAGTACGCTGATGCATCTGTTTGGGCTCCTGGATTCTCCCGACATCGGAGAAATTCATCTGGAAGGTCAGCGGATCGATGATCTGCCCGACCATGCCCGCGATCAGATACGTAACCGGGTCTTCGGCTTTATTTTCCAGTTCTATCATCTGCTGCCTGAACTGAACCTGCTGGAAAACGTGCTTTCCCCGCTGATGATTCGTTACTCGACATGGGAATACTGGAAGAGGAAAAAGCAGTTTCGACAGGACGCTTTAGAGATTATCGAAAAAGTGGGCCTGTCGCACCGAATCAAGCATCGCCCGTCAGAAATGTCGGGTGGAGAAATGCAGCGGGCCGCCATTGCCCGGGCTTTAATTGCCAAGCCTCAGATCCTGCTGGCGGACGAACCTACCGGAAATCTGGATAGTAGTACCGGTAAAGAGATTATGGACCTGCTGACCAACTTGAATGAGCAGGAACAGCTGACTATCATCATGGTGACGCACGACAATTCGATTGCCGCCCAGGCGCATCGGACGGTTCGGCTGCTGGAAGGTCAGATTGAGGTTGTGGGGAAATCCCAAGCCACTTCCGTTCCCGCTTAGTGACAAACGATCAGCGTACCGCTGCTGGTTTGAACCACTGTCGCCTGCGTCGTGTCAATGGCGTACGCCGTTGTCCGTGATGCTTCTGACTGAAATGGATTTCACTGAATTCAACGTCGGATTAATCTTCCGTCAAAACCAGCCCGCCGTGCCTCGGCCTATTTTGAGAATGGTACCAGATTCCAATGTCGCTCCAAGTTTATATTGACGGAAAACTGCTTCCAAAGGAAGAAGCAAAAATCAGCGTATTCGATCATGGTCTGCTGTATGGTGACGGCGTCTTCGAAGGCATCCGCGTCTACAATAAAAAAGTGTTTCTGATCCAGGAACATATTGACCGTCTATATGAGAGCGCGCTGGCGATTCGCCTGGAGATTCCTCTCTCTAAAGAGGAAATGGTAGAAGCGATCAATGAAACAGTGGCAGCGAACAAGATTGAGAATGGCTACATCCGACTGGTAATCACGCGTGGGGCCGGCTCTCTGGGACTGGATATCCGCCGTACCAGTAATCCACAGGTCATCATCATTGCGGACAATATCTCCCTCTATGATCCGCAATTGTACATCGATGGATTGAAAATCATCACCGCTGCCACCATTCGCAATCATCCGGCTGCATTGTCTTCCCGGGTGAAATCACTCAACTATCTGAATAACATCCTCGCGAAGATTGAAGGTACCGATGCCGGCTGTATTGAGGCATTGATGTTGAACCATAAAGGGGAAGTCGCCGAATGCACGGGCGACAATATTTTCATTGTGAAAAATGGTGTGTTGAAAACCCCCTCCGTGGATGCCGGGATTCTGGAAGGCATCACCCGTAATGCGGTGATCAGGCTGGCTGAGCAGTCAGGGATCACCGTCGATCAGTCGCCGTTTACACGACATGATATTTTTGTGGCTGACGAATGTTTCCTGACCGGGTCTGCTGCAGAAGTGATTCCCGTCGTGGAACTGGATGGCCGCCAGATCGGAACCGGCAAGCCAGGTCCGATGACGAAAGATCTCAACGAGAAATTCAAACAGTTGACGCGGGAATAACGGCGGCACAGTTGATGTTGAGATACGGGAATGCGGCCTGTGATCTGAATGCCTGTTGCATGAGGCTTTTCCTGTGATACGATAATAATTCACGAGTTAGCGCGACCGGTTTGCGCCGCTGGTGTGTTTATTCTCTCAGCGAAATGAATTTGATCTGTCCCGTTCGGAAAACTGCTCATGCGAATTTCAACTTCTGCTGCTGTCCGTATTCTGTGTGTTTCTCTGCTGCTGCTCTGCGCGGCTGGCGCTCAGGGAGAGCCGGCCAGTAAGGCGGCTCCCGAATCGCAAAAAGATGCTCAGACAGTCAAGCAGGCATTGGCGGAATTCAATTCGCTGATTGGCGGCTGGCGGGGGGTGGGAATGATCAAACGCAACTCCCGCAAAGGGGCCTGGTCCGAAAATGCAGAGTGGGTCTGGAAGTTTAAACCCGGATCTACCAGCATTGCCTATGAGATCACCGATGGGAAATTCCTGAAATCCGCGTCCCTCAGTTATGATCCGGAACAGAAACATTATCAGTTGGCTACCGTCCTGCCAGACGGGACAAGTCGCGATTATACGGGAAGCTTAAGCAAGGATACGCTGGTTCTGGAATCAACTCCCGATTCAGAAGGAGCCATCTATCGGATGTCCATTCGTCGCCTGAACGAGAAACGTACCCTGGTGCTGTTCGAACAGCGAAATAAAGGGCAGTCATTTTATTATCGGCTGGCAGAAGTGGGCTACACCAGAGAAGGGACACGGCTGGCAGATCCGGGAAGCGGTGGACCCGAATGTATTGTGACCGGCGGTGCGGGAACGATTCAGGTCAGCTATCAGGGAAAGACGTATTTTGTCTGCTGCAGCGGCTGTAAGCAGGCTTTCGATGAAGACCCGGAAACATACATAGCGGAAGCAAAACAGAAAGCCGAAGAACGCAGGAAACAGAAGTCGAACTGAATTCGACTGACGTCAGCGGGATTCCACTTAGAAATTTTCCAGTGAAGAACCGAGTTCCCCCGAGTTTTTTTCTTCCGGCGCTTCTTCCAGAATGACTTCTGTTTCAGCCAGATCTGTGCGAGGCAGGGGGATTCGTTCTTCCGTTGCTGATTTTTTCGACATCGGATTCAGCCACTTGGGAAGTCGGGAAAAACGTGATGATTCTTCTGCTTTCGTTTGAAGAATCGCTGGCTCAAGCTCTACGGGCTGCTGCTGTGAGACATTTTGTAACGGCGTCGCCTGCTGATCTTTTTTCGTATAAAATTCCAGACCGAAAAAAGGTGAGCGGCTGTTACTGTCCATCTGGAACCACTTGTTCCCCAGACCCTGACATCCCGTTTGTGTACAAAGCAGAAGCGTCAAGACGCAGAATGCTCTGATTAATCTTAGCCCGTTCATTGGTTGACTTATTCCATCCTTGTCCAAGTCAAATACTCTTTACGCTATTGATGACCGAAATCCGAAGTACCGTTCTGATCGGTGGCTGAACTGGATTTCGTCCTCTATCGTCATCGGCTGATTCTGAAGTCAGAATTTCCGTTTTTCCCGTTTCTGTCTCACTTGAGAGGAAATAGCCTGTCACAGGTCGATTTATCTTACCAAATGACCGATTTATTCCTGTGCGCTTTCTTCCGAACGACGAGTTTCAATTTCTTCTTCTGATTCCACGGCTGGCTCACTCTGCTTTGGTACCCCTCGAAATGCGAGTTTACTTGTGATCGGACCGTCATTTCCCATCTGACAGCCAGTCCAGGTCATGACGCACATTAGCGAACAGCAGACGGCAAGGTGTAATTGTTGACGCATTGGGATTCCTTTCCCAGTAAATAGTAACAATACCCCCTTCGGTTTTCGGGCACGTTTCATATCAGGATTCCGTTGTCAGGTGAAGAGCGTTTTTCAGATCCAGGACCTCCAATTCCTATTTTCAATCCGTTTTTCAGGGCTTTTACTCGACATGTTGCCGATTTCCCACGTGTTGCTTTCAGGCATCTTTGCGCTAAGTGATTAAATATTAACCGGTTACGTGTGATTGACAGCCGGTTGCTCTCGGCGTGTTGCTTTTTCGCCTCAAGTGGCGGATCTCCGTTTCAGAGCGGTACCGAAAAAATCCTGCTGAGTCTGATTTTTTTATCTCCCTTTACAGTAAATACTTACGATTCCAGTTCTGAACAGTTTGTTAAAAAAGATTTACGGT
>TARA_R110001592_G_scaffold85420_10_pt1 | contig 21591 bp, 16 predicted proteins | sample TARA_R110001592 | Tara Oceans TARA_R110001592 (sample SAMEA4398387) | marine metagenome | biome: Polar Biome; feature: [SRF] surface water layer (ENVO:00010504); material: water (ENVO:00002006), including particulate matter (ENVO:01000060) such as... | depth 5 m | reverse complement strand
TTAATAGAACCAAATATATTCTCTCCATTTTTCTTTATAAGAGATTGAGATGACAAAGAATCAAATGTTCCTGTTCTATCAACCTCAACATCAGGCACTCTTCTGTCATCAAACCACAAATCTCCTGGAGGTCCTAATGTCATAAATCCTTGGAATACATTAATATTAAATGGATTTAAATTTTGTACTTTACTTGAAAATGGATTTTGAACTAAAACTTCATGTGTATATGGTAATGATATTACTTCATTTGTTAATGTATAATTATTAGATTCACGTTGTGCATTGGAAGTTGATTTCTCTTTTAGGTTTATAAATTTACTTTTAATTAAAGGAGATGCTTCTTTCTTTGTAAAGTTAACAGAACAAGCATAATCAGGGTTATCTAATGAATCACCAACACCGTGACCTGTGAATGAATCAACTACAAACCCATTTTTGAATCTTTCAAAACCTAATTCATCTTGGATTTGTTCTTGTTGAGCATCTCTTTCTAAAAGATTCAATGAAGTATAGAATTCTAATGTTTTGACTCTATTTTCAATTTTACCAATGTCCTTCATGGTAAATCTTTTATTTTCAACTTTTTTAATTTCTATATCATCATTTAGATTAAACACATATGGTTTTTGTTTTAATACGTATAGTTTTAAAAGATCTGCTGGAAAATTAGGTTCTCTTGGATTAAGTTCACTCTTACCATTTACAACAAAGTAGTTTCCGTTTTCATCTAAACCAATTGAATTAATTTTTGGTAAATGGAACTGATAATCAGTTTTGAAATTAACACCTGGATCTAAAAATTCTGGTACTTGGGATCCTGTTCCACTAAAGCCTGTTCCAGCATCATTAATAACTGGTCTAAAGTCTAAACAATCTCTCAATGGAAATAATTCTCCATTTAAAAATACTTCTGGTATTGTTTCATAATTAGCATATGATCCTACTGAACAAAAATCTCCAGAACCATGTGTAAAGTGATCAAAGGTAACTCTTATTGGTCTTTCTGGTAAACCAGCTGTTGGTTTTAATCTAATTTTAGCAGTATCATAAAATGTAGCCTTTTGACCTGTATCAAAAGTATATCTCGAAGTAATATTAGATTCTCTATCAGTTGTATATGGCATTCCAAATTGTGTTTCAACATTTGCCATTTTAACTGATTTTAATCTAAACCCATCAGCTTTTCCTAATGAAATAACTGAAACTAATGCATTAGCGTTTTGTGAAAAATCTATAGTTGCATTTTCAACTAATGTTTTAGTTTTTCTTAATGCAGCACTTGTTATCTTATTAACAGTAACTATAAACTCCATAGTTTCATTAGTTAAATTTTCACCAGGGGTTCCACTAAAATCAAAAGTTACTTCAGTAAATGCGCCATTAAATGCTATATCACCACTTTGAATGTTAATATATTGACCTTTTCTTGCTCCTGATGTAATTACAGCTGTATAGTTATCAGCAGAAAAAGGTGAGAATGTTTCATTTGTACCAGCCGTAATAGTAGCTGCTCCTGATGATAACGATTGAGTTACTTGTCTTTTAACAGTATATGTTGTTTTAGTGTTGGCTGGATCAACTGCTTTAATTACATCTTGTGGGAACTTAACAACTAAAGTATCCTTATCTGAATCACCAATATTAGCTGTATTTAATTGTGCTGTAGCATACGTAAAGAAACCAGATAATTGTAAGTTAATATGTGGTGCAGCTGTAGTGGTTAACGTAACATCATCTACAATTGTTGCAACTTGATATCTTTCTGTAACTGTTGCATTGGATACTGAAAATAAATCACCTACTTTTAATTCGGTTTGAAATCTTGTTCCACTACCTCTAACTGTTGATGAAGCAGCATTATAAGTAACAGCTCCTGTTATATTAGTTAAAACAGGTGTAATGTTTGCAGCAAATTCAAAAGTATCTGATACTATATGTTTTACATCTCTGTCAAATGATTTACCACTATTCATTTGTACATCAAATAAATATAATTTAAACTTGCCATCCCCTAAAGGATTACCTATAGCGTTTGATACATTACCAGATTTATATAAAAACCCTCTTGATTTAGCTGTACCAACTATTGCACCATTTTGACCAGCATTACTTGATTTGTATTGATCTCTTAGTATTAAGTTTTCTATTACAGCTGTATCTGGAATTGAATTTGATTCTTGTATATCAATAAAACTTGATATTTGACTTGCAACTACACCATTTGTAACATTAGCAAAATCTCTTGCTTTATCTATAGTTAAATATCTTGTGCCAACATTGTCAACTTCATATCCTTTAACATATGATTGTCCAGGTGTAATAACTGAAACAAACTTGGCATTATCACCACCATTTGCTAAATTAAATACTCCAGTATTAACAACAGCTGCAACATTATTTTTTCTTCCTGTTGAGGTTATTCTATAATGTTCTCTTAACTCCATTGAAAAAGGATCGACAACATAATTGCCGGATTCTTCAAATGTTCTTCTTGCTAATGTATCACCTAATACACTAAATCTTGGATCTATATTTTTAGATACTGCTATACCATCTTCTATTCTAATAATTTCTATAAAATTAGTATCAGTATTTGAAGCAAACTCTAATGCTCTACTTGATAATGTTAAATTAGCTTTATACCTATCTGCACCTGGTGCAAAGAAGTTAAATGTTCCTGTTGCTGGATCAAGTAATGAACTATCATCATTTGAATCTATAATACTTTCAGAAACTGTAAATCCAATTAATTTATTTTGGACATTCGAATATTTTTCAACAATATGAGTTTGCTGTGGAACAAATAAGAAATTACCTTTTGCAAATACAGTACTTTGTCCAATAGAAAAAGCTGTACCAAATCCTGTTGATTCAGAGGCAGTACTTTTAACAGTTACTGATAAACCAGCATTTTTTATTTCTTCATTATCACTAAATGTTTCTTGATTGTTTATACCACCATCTGTATATTTTACAAAGAGAGTAGGCGGATCACCGTCTGCAGTCGTAGTAGTAACATCTATTACAGTAGCTTTTACTGCTGATGTTTGACCTATAACAGTTTGGCCTACAAGGCCAGTTATAACTGAATCTGTAGTAATACTATTAAAACTATCAAGTAATTTTACAAACGAGAATCGTTCATCTAAAGTTTCACTCGGAGGTGAAACAAAAGAGCCGTCTTTGTATATTCCTTTTCCAAATCTTTCAACTTGGGCTTGTATAATTGTTTGAAGCTGAGTTAATTCTCTAGCCTGAACAGCACGTCCAGGTCTAAATAAAATTCTAACAAATTGTTTAGATTCGTCATAATCATCAAAATGAGGCGAAGTAGGAAAGATAGTAGGCATATTTTATACAGTTAAAATTGTTCTGAAAGATACTAATTGGTCTTCTGTGAATGATACTTGTGTTCTATTATCAATAAAAACTAAATCACCACTAAATTTATTTATAGTAGGATTTTGATTTACAGTTGTAACGGTAAAACTTGTACCTGCTACACTTTTTAAAACATCCGTTCCAACTAATGTGTGATTGTTTAAACTAGTTAATAACATTTGTGTATTTGCTGTGACTGTGTCGACAACTTCAAATTTTCTGCTTGTGTCTGAAGCTAATTCTAAGACGGCATCCTTAGCAATTTCAGATCCTCCATCACTTAAAGTATCAAAAGTTGCTAAAAACGTAGGTGTTCCAAGTGAATTTGCAAACGCTCTTGCTTCACCAAATATTTCTATATCTTTAAGTAAACCAAATTGTCTAAAGTCATTATCAATAATTATATTGTGTATTTCTTCATTATTTATGGTTGAAAAGAACATAAGAGTATCAGCAAAAAGCTCAGCTACAGCATCAAATCCATGACCATTCTCTGGAGGTAATATAGCTGTTATATTGGCTCCTCCTGTACCTGAGTTGGAGCCTGATCCAGTTATTTGTACATTAGCATATGTAAATCCAGAACCAGCTTCATTAATTGTAACACTGCTAATGTTATTATTAGGAGAGCCTGATAAAGTTATGGAAGCATCAAACCCTGTACCATCCCCAATTATAGAAATTGCTGCATTTGCAGGGTTTATAAAATTTTCACCAGCATTATCAATTATAAGATTATATATTGCTCCAGGCACAGCAGAAAGCTCTACAAGACTTTGGGAAGTATCTAAATCACCATCCTCAAAACTCACTGAAAGATCAGCTCCTGTTCCTGCACCAACTACATTCAATTCTGCATTGGTAAAACCTTCACCTCTTGAAGTAATTATTACATCTTCTATTTCTCCAGAAGCATTGATAAAAGGTTGAAAAGCTGCATTAGAACCATCACCTTGTACGGTAATAAATGTTCTGATATTTGAACTATAACCTATTCCAGGATCAGCTACAACAACTTCTTTAAGTATACCGTTTTGTAGTACAGGAAGTAAAATAGCATTACCAGTCGATCCACCTGTATTTGAAACAAATAAAGTGTTACCAACTTTTACATTTGCAAATAAATTACTACCTGTATTATCTAAATCAACAACAGCAATATTAGCTGACTTTATATTATTACCAGCATTTTCTATAATAACTTTAACAAAAGATCCTGAACCATCTAAAACTGGTTTTAAGACTGGTGTTACATTTCCATCTGATCCAGGAGAACCTCTAAAACCAAAAGTTACATTACCAGGAGAAGCAAATGATAAACTAACTACTGCATTGCCATCATAATTTTGACCTTTGTTATTAATAATAACATTATCAATTTCACCGTTGTTGTAGTAAGGATTTAAAATATCCTTTTGCACTGGCATAAAATCATTAGTTAAGAATCTTGTTCTTAACGAAAGTGGAATTGTATACATAAACTTCCACTTATACCCATCTGCTAATTGAAATGGAGCAAGGTCAGTAGAAGCAGGTTCTACAGTAGACTGAGCACCACTATTATTTGATATACATTTATATACTTGGAAATTAGATGTTAAAACGTAAAAATTTGAAGATTTTAAACTAGTAGCACCTGATGCCGCTGGATTACTAACTGAATAGTTTCCATCAAATTGATCATATATAGTTCCTGAATCCCAATTTTTTCTTGCAACAACAAAAGAAAGATCATTAGTAGTTAATTTTTTAACATTAATAATTCTATTTCTTGTATCAGTTGCACCAAATTGAGTATCATCTGGAGCAGGGGGTACCGATTCGTCAGGGTACTTTGATACTTTACCTGTGTAAAAGTAATAATTTGACCTACCTGAAAATATTTCATTGAATATAGAATCAGCTATAGTCTTGTGTATGACGTCCTTGAGTAGAAATGACATATTATAAGATGTTTATTATCCATGTTACAGTTAATGAATCAGAACCACCTTTTGTTAAATCAGCAAAAGTAGTTCTACATAACATATTGCCAGTATTCGGTCCAACATTATTAAAAATACCTGCAGTTCTTACTGTTCCGGTAGCTGTTCCAGCCCCTATAACAGAAGTATAAGTAATAGCATTTGCTGTTCTAGAAATACCACTAAATACAGCTCTGCCCATTTCAACGCCACCAGCACCTGCCAGGTCGGTATCTCCAACAACTACTACAGAAGTTGAATTACCTAAGGCAATACAATTCATTACTGACGTAATGTTACCTTTAACATCTAAATTTGCAACTTGAGTTGATCCAGTATTAGTAAAAATACCTCCAACTCTAGCAATACGAGAAGCTATATGTTCTTTGCCAGAGGCTACTACTAAGTTAGGAACTTCCCTCGAATCAACTATGTTACCTGAGATGTTTTTTAGTTCGAGCCTTAATTTACCCGTTACATTAAAACTATCGTCCATTTTAATCCTTAATTTTTTAATTTAAAATTCTACGGTTTCACCAGCTATATAACTATTAGCAGATTTTGGATCTGCACTTTCTAGGTACCTACTTATTCCACTAGATACTGCAAAGTAGTTTTGTGAGTCTAAAGTAAGTGTACCAGAGTCTATAACATTAGCAGTATCACCAAATTCTTTTGAAACAATAAATCCAAATGGTGCATCATTAGCAGTAAATACATCTTCAAGTTCTAAGAATAGATTAGCTCTATTAAATACTGAAACATTAGCACTTACATCTATTGTACCTTCTAATAACCTATTGTTAAACAGTCTTTGTCCGGCTGGATGAATTAGCTGTAAAACTACATCTTTAAAGTTATTTATATCAAGACCAGAGACTGTCTGGTAAGCAAACGGCTGATAAAGCAAATCATCTGGTAATCTAAAGTCTGGTTCTGATAAAAATCCTTTGTTTGTTGTAAATTCACCAGGATATCTTGCTAAAGTTCCTAATGTAAATTTTATTATAGCTTCATTATTTGGTGCAGATATTGTTCCAGAAGAAGAAAAACTGGTGTTTGAACCAAAAGTAGCAACAACCTGGCTGTTTCCTGTGTGTTTAATAACACCGTCTTCTTTAAACCCTAAAGTATTATCAGTAATTTGTCTATCTGATGTAGGTAATGCTGTAGATCCAGTTGGGTCAATATTAACTAAAAAACTTGTACTTGAAGTATTTGTTGTATAACCATATCCAAAGTCAATTATTTCTACTTCTGAAATACTACCAGTGGATGTAACATTTTGAATTTTAATAATTGTATCAACACCACCGTTAATGTCAATAGTATATATATCACCGTTTTTAAAATTAGATCCACCAGAGTCAACTGAAACTGTTGTTGTAGTTTGTTCGATTGTACCTCTAAATAATATATCACCACCTTCAAGTGCATCCTCTACTGTAACTGTTGAACCTGCTGTAAAGACAGGTGGTAAAAAGTTTTTATCTAAAAATATTTCTGTTAAACCACTTCCAAATTGTGATCCTTCACGTGTTAGAATATTTATTTGAAGAATTGGAATAGAAAATTGCACTCCATCTACAATTATTAATAATAATCTATTTGTTAATTTGGTTCTATCGCGTTCTAAACCATCTTCTGTAAGAAGTTTTGAACTGATAAATTTTGTATCAACTATAATTGCATTTCTTTGCTGCCATGTTCCATCAGAAGGTATTAAAGCAAATTCATAAGGAAATACTACATCAACTTCTTCATTAAACAAAAGTCTAAAAAGAAGTTTATAGGAAAGAGTACTTCCTTTTGATTCATATAAATCTGTTATTCTTTTTATTAATAATTTTTTATTAGCTAATACACTTTCTGGTATATCTCTTGCATAGTTTTTTAAAAAATATTTTACAAACGCATCTGAAGTTCTATCTATGTCAGCATATGATTGTAAATTTTGTATTATTTCTTGAGGATGTTGATCTTGTTCTAAAAACTTATAGTAAGATTCTACAAATGCAATAAATTTAATAAAGTCTTTTTGAACAAACTCTGGAAATTGTCGTTCAACTATAGACGATATTTTTTCTTTTATTCTTGTGGTTGTCATTTACAATACAATCGCAGTCATGTTAACAGTTAAACCAGCATTTCTACCTGCAGCTACATTTAAAATAGTTTTATCTCTTACTAAAATTTGATTTCTTAGTGCTCTAATATTTTGACCAGATTCTTGTACTGCTGACGTCATTCTAAAATCAGTAATATTATTAGGTAAAGCAGTAGGTGTAAATCCTCCTATACTGACGTCGCCTGTAGCATAGTTTACATTTCCTAAATTTTGTTCAAGCAATACACCTGATGCAGAGTTTACTATTCCAATAGTACCTGTACCACTATCATCTGCAGGGTTAGTGTCTGGAACATCAGTCATATTAACTAATGTAGTTGTATTTTGGACTAATTGAAAAAATCTACTCGATTTTATTGTTCCTGGCTGTACTGGATTTTCAAATTTAATTTTATCATCCCCAGCAAATGTGTTTAATGTATTCAATATAATTGTATTTCTTTTTTGAAGTGAAATTAACATAATAACACTAACAATTGAATCATTATTATCAAGTATATTTTTAATAAGTTTTGATTTATTAAAATCTTGATTAAATTTTTGAAGATCTGAAGAAAAATAATTATTGATAACTGTTGTAACTGCATCCTTAATAGTATCAGAACTAAGTGTAGTGGTTGAGCTATCATATTTGACGTTTACAGTTAAATTTACAAAGAAAAATTCTGGATCAATAAACTCTGGTTGTATTGCCATTACTTTTTTTTCTCTTAGTATATCTTCAATAATAGCATTTTTTGTATCTGTTGATATAGTAAACCCATCAAATGGTTTTAGAGATATTATTACTTTACCAAACTTTGGAGGACTGTTATCTTCACCACCAAATACAACAACTGATTCAGCATCTGTGAAATTTGCTTCAATCAATGCTTTATAATCAGCAGCAGTTACAGCTCTATTTCTAGCTGCATTTACTCTTGGAGCTTTAAATTTTATATCTGTCAACTGATCAGCAGCACTTGCAGAACTTGGATTTTGAACAGTGGTAATATCAATATCTGTTGATCCACCTATTGATGGTGTAGTAAATCCAACAGTAGCATTATTAGATGTATTTGCAGGAATACCGGTTGATTTTAAATATTCAACGTTAATAATATTACCATTTTCTAATAATTTACCTATGTTTCCATCACCAAAAAATATTTCATATCTTTCTATAGGATTCATTTCTAAGAAAAATACTCTTGAAGTTGACGTAACATTTGTTGTATCTACAGTAAGATTAAAAGCAACTGCTGATGTATTACTTGCAGCTGATTGTATTGTTACTTTTAATGTAGAAGTATCAATATTTGGATCAGGTATTTCAAATTTTTCATCTGGGCCAGGAGTAACAGAAGCAAATTGTAAATTAACCACCTCACCTTCTATAACATCAAGATTATTAACTGTATAAACACTTGCTACAGGTGTTATAGTCGTTGCTTCTAAATTAAAGAAAGAAAATGTATTATCATTTACCGTTGCAGTAAAAGGTGTTTTAGCCTCAATTGTAAGTGTATCCGGATTTCCTTCAGGACTGTTAACAGTAACATTTATTTTAGCTCTTGCTGATCGAGCTGAGGCAGGTGTATATCCTATTTGTTTAGCTGCTGAAATAGCTGAAGATCTCTTAACAGCTGAATCTAAAAACATTTCATTAGCAACCATATTAGCAATATATGCATTGTAATGAGTATTGTAAGCTAATACATCTAGTAATATAGATAGAGCTGATCCCTCAAAATCATAATCTGTGAATTCATCTTGGTTTTTTAAAAATGCTTTTAAATTTGTTTTTATTGTATCAAAATCTAATTCTGATAAATCTGCTGATTTTAGTTGAGTCATTATCTTGCTCTTGTAAGTGTTGTTATAACTTCGAATGAATTCAGTACATTATTTATTGCAAACTGAATAATAACAATTAATTCATTTTGATCACGATTAGCTTTAACGTCAACATTAGTTAGTTTAGCACGAGGTTCAAAAAATCTAATGGTATCCTCAATTGTTTGTGTCATTAAATTTTCTATTTGGGGCTCAAAATTTTCAAAAAGTAGTGCATTTATTTGACATCCTATTTCAGGATGAAATAATCTTTCATAATTAACAGTTAATATTAAACTTTTAACTGCTTGCTTAATAGCATCTTCATTGTTTATTTTTACTAAATCCTTAGTTTTAGGATGAGTTACAAATAAAAAATTAAAGTCAGAATATTTTCTTATGTTTCTATTGATAGTAGCCATAGCCTTATTTATGCCTAACCAGCCAATGTATCTGAAGAACCTGTAGCTATATGACCACAACTAGCAGCATCACCTTCTCTTACAACACCTTTTCCTTCTGCTGTAACTGTTTCTGAACATCCAACCATTTTAGCATCAGCGTGTACACCAACTCCATGAGATGCAACTGAATCATCCTTTAAAGATACTTTAGACCCATTTACAAAAACTGTACTTGCACCAGGACCTGTTATTAACCCTCCTGCTGTATCTACTCCTACTCTTGATATACCTGGCATTATGCTAACCTCTTCAAACCAGAGCTATGTTTTCTTTGGTTATTATATGTAAAAAGCAATTTTCTGTTAGTATCAGCTTTAAACGATATATGAATCCAAGGATTACCAGACATATTTTTAGTTTTATCGTGATACTCTAAAAGTAATTTGTCATAATTTAAATTTTCTGCTAATTTTTTAGCTATATCAAAATACATTACTTTATTTGTTCCAGGAAATTGTATATCTACAGCTTGTCCTTTTAAGTGATCAGAAGTATTAGAACTATTAGCCTTTGGATATCTTAACCCTGATGTAACTATCATGCTCGGAAAGAGTTTTTTAACTGGATCACATACATTTAAAGCTATTGCAGATAAATTAAATAATATTTCTCCAAATGATAAACCCATTTGAGCCCTTACTGGATTAAAAGAACAAGCAGCTTTAGAACTTAATTGGGATAATACAAATTTATTTGAGATTGCTTTGTTATCAGCAAAAGACGTTTTAAGTAACAATGAATTATCTGGCAAAACAATATCGGAGACAGCTGATGAAGGTGAAGCAGACTCTCTGACTATTGGGTCTCTTGTATTAGGAGGTGTTAGTCCTTTACTTTTTAACTCCTTTAATGCTTGTTCAGCATCTTCATCTAAATCAGAATCTTCACCTTGACTGTTCATAAATGCAGAATCAGTAAAATTAGTAATATCAGGATCATGTATGTGTTCTGTGAAAATAGGTGTTCTTGTTCCAATCATACCTATGTTAGCATTGTTTGCATATGTAGCTGATGTTGCTGGTAATGATAATCCTTCATTAAGTTGAATTGTAGAGCCATCAGCAAGTATTTGGCTAGTAGCTTTTAAATTTAAAACTTGAGCTGTTTCAATAAAGGCTGATTTCATTGATTTTAAATTCAAAGTATCTAAAGTTTCTGTAAACATTGTGCTATTACATTTATTATGAATGCTAACATTTGCTGAAACAAAAATATTACCTTCAGTTTTCATGTTAGTAAAATTTGTAGATTGTATATTAATATTAGCAGAACGTAAGTTTATTTCTTCGGTTGCAGATAGATCAAGTTTACCAGCTGCTTCTACTGTTACATCATTTAAACATTTTAAATTTGTATCCCCTTGAACTTCAATAATTGCATTAGCAGCAACAAATACTTTCATGTTGCCACCTATAGAAATGTTATCATCCCCAACTATTGAGAGTTTATTATTTCTATCTATAAATTCATATGAACTTCCCAATGTTCTTTTGACAACAGAACCTGATTGATCCAATTCAATAAATGTACCAGACTTATGATATACATGCAATCTTTCAGAACCTGGTGTATCATCCATTTCTATTACATGACCGGATTCAGTATGTATTGTTTTATTATATGGATATTGAGCATTATAAGGTATTTCTGGTTGTTCAAAATATTCACCTTCGGGAAGTTGACAACCAAAAACTCTATCTATTTCTTTTTGTTGTACAATAGTTCCGTTAATATCTCCTGTAGCTAATTTATCTGTGTCAGATCTATTTTTGTATTCTTCTGTAGGATATATGGCATTTTTATCTATAAATCCTTCTTTTTCCGCTTTATTTTTAACTACATTATCTTCATTATCAACATTGAATTGTTTTGATTCACTTATTGCTTCGGCAGAAATTTTTTCATCAAACTTCTTATTGACTTCTTGGAGAGCTTCACTTGCTGCTTTTTCTTTAGCTCTTAAGATTGATAATGGATCACCTAAAGTTGGTAATGTTGGAACTTTACCTAAAATATCACCAACATTTGGAACAGTTGGTAATTGTGGTATTTTACTTGCTAATGTTTCACCAGAAAACAATTGTACTGTTCCATCTATTGCAGCATCAATTCCTGCTGCAGCTGTTGAAGACAAAGCATTCTTAATATCACCTATGGGTAATGTGTTTTTTAAAATAGGTGGTAATTGATTTGTAAAATTATCTACAACATCATTAGTAAATTTTGCTGTTAAAGCATTTGATAATCCCGGACTAATTCCACCTGCCAATGTATCTTTTAAATCATTGACAGACAAATTACCATTAACAACATCTACAGGATTGTTTCGTCCCAAGAGATTAGTACCAATTGAATTTAATGCTGAATTGGTTTCTAAATCTACATTGTTAACAAAACCAGGAGTTAAAGATGAAGCAGTAGAATCTATAACTGAATTTAATGTAGTTCTTGCAACAGGTGGCAAATTGGTAAATTCAGGTGTACCTTGTGCTTTAGCTATGAGTAAATCTTTAAATTGATTAATTTTATAATTAGCTGACATATATTTTTATCTATCTAAATCAAATGCACCAGGTAAGTCTGGTATTTGTGATTGTAATTCTGTTCCATCTATTTTTGGTATTTTATTTTGTAAATCATCAACACTTGGTATGGCTGGAATTTTTAAACTTGATAATACATCAGTATTTAATTTTGGTAAAAGTCCTTTGACAGATGCTTTTTGTAAATTAAGACTTGATTTTATATCGTTAATAAATGCTGGAGACTGTGTTTTAAATAACGAATCAGCTGCATTAATTCTATATTCAGTTACTACATCTAATATGTCTTCATTATTTAATACAGTTTTACCATCCAATGGTTTAGTAAATAATGAAGTAGATGAAGCCCCTGATTGTAATGCAGTTGAAAATGCAAGATTTTTTACAGGACCAGAAAAGTTATTAATATCAAGACCATTTTTTCTTTTAAGTGATGAAGTAAATCCATTAAAGAATGATTTTTCAAAATATTGTTTTTGTTCTCTTTCAAACAAAAAAGCATCTGACGAAGCAATTTCTAACCATTTAGTGTCAAACTCTTCAGTACCAGGAATCAATCCTGCAAACTGAACGCTAAATGCTGATTGTTTTAAAAAACTAGATAATGGTGAATTTTTAGCTGATTGTCTCGATACACCACCAGGAGTCTTTGCAGGTAAAAATGATGCTAATGCAAACAGACCATATTGAGCACCTTTTGGATCTTCAGTAGTTTTATAATCACTAATATAATCTACACTAAACGGTATGAGTCCTGAACTTATAGCGGCAGTTTCTGGTTCAGAAGCACCTTGTACCGGTGTGTTTCCGCTTATTACTTTATTGTTTAATGCATCCTTAACAATGTTGTTATTTTCATCTTTAGTTTCCCCTGTTTCAGAATTTGATACTTGACTAGAAGGAATGTTTGGAACAACTTCTTTAAATACTATCGGTGCTGCCTTTGTACTAATTGTTCCAAAAAACGTTGGTTGTTGCATATCATTGCCGTCTAAGTAAAAACCAACAACCCATGTACCTTCTATTGGTCCAAGTGGCGTCGATCCAACACCCGAAGTAGCAGCTGATGTAATTGGTTGTATTGGAACAGCCCAAGGAAGATCTTCAGTAGGTTGTTCGGACTTATCATCAGTATGATAACCATATATCCTTACCCTACAGCGACCTAGCTTCAAAGGGTCTATTCTATCTTCAACCACCCCGATAAACCAAATAAATCCATCTTTATTAAATATTTTTTTCATTCATCTCTCTTTAAGGCATCTTTTACTATTTCCATAATCATTGTGTGTCTATTTAATGTTACCTTATGATGTATAGCAGTTATTAAGTAAGTACCAGAATAAAATGCATCTCCTTTATCAGATTTGTCTTCTTGTGCTTTTGGTGAAACATCTGGGAAATTAAAATCTAACATTCTACCCACTTCTATGTCTGTTCTACCTGGAACAGTCATATGTATTTTAAAATTTTGAAGTTCTAACATGTTAGATCTTCTATTACCATGTATTTCATTCATTCTTTCGTTTATGTTGTTATCTACATTATTAAAAAGATTAGGCTGTACAGGGTAAAAACTTATATCAGTACTTGGGTTTCTAATTGAATCTTTTGCAAATAATGGAGATGAATCACTACCTTGTGAATGTTCGAATGTTTCAAACTCTGTAACAGCATCATAATCAAATGAAGAATATATTTTGTTTATGACATCTAGTGTAATTAGTTTATTAGATAAATAACCACTGTTTAAATTTTCTAAATGATCAGCAGTTTTCAATACTTTAAAATCTTCTACTTGAAACATTTTATTTTCAGGTCCTTCATTACCTTTAACTTGATTTTGTTTATAAAAATATTCACCAATTGTTAGTGATTGACCTTTATTGTTAATATCAAATAAGTTTTCAATACTAGTAAATACAAAAGTTTTGTTAGTTTCAAAAAAGAAAAAATTGCATGCTTTACCATCTTTTGGTATTGATTTAGAAGCACACCATGTTATACATTTAAATGGTGTCCATCCAGGACTAACAAACTTTACAACATTCTCTGTTTCAGTAACAACATTTAATTCGGATTTAATACCTTCATTGTCTATTTGTTTATCATTAACTATATATGTACGGTCTGCTTCAATATATTCAAACAACGTTTTTACTACTTCACTAATTTTACCTGAAAAAGTCTTGTATATTGGTTTGACTTGATTAATAATAAATTCTTTTGATACAAATTGTAATACATAAGTTTGTGTATTTAAATCTCTAACTATTTTTCTATCAGTTATTGCATAAATTCTAAAAGTTTTACTTATAAAAGATTCTGAAGTCGGTGTCTTAAATTTTACAATTAAATATTCTTCACCTGTAATATCCAACTCTTTAATAAGATTGCGGCTATCTACTAAAACTAAATTACCATACATTGTTGGTGAATATAAATCTTCTGTTATATTCAATTCAGCTAGATAATCTTTTATCTGCAAAAATTCCATGTTTTTTGAAACAAGAGTTAATTCCTGTATATCAACAGCACCTGCTGTTTGTAACGGTGTTTCAGTTTCAGTTGTCATATTTTAATCAAAGAATCAAATTCTTGTATAACCAGCGGTACGGCTTCAGGACTTAATATTTTAATCAATCTTCTATCTTCATTTAATCTTTCTTCATGCTCTTCATTAGTAACAGGAAGGCCAGAATTAAGCACTGCACTCAAGACCTGGCCAACACTGCTATTAGTATTGTCTAACAACCTACTACTGGAACGTGTATTGTATAGATAATCCCCAGCTTGAAATCCACCTCCAGTAACTGTAACATCTACTTTGACTCTATTGCTGGAAGGATTACGACTAAGTGCTTTCGTTATAAATGCAGTACCACTATTAGTGTTATTTGTTAATACATCATCTTCCTGAAGATCATTATCAAGTAATATCTGAGTCGTAATTCTTACATTTCCATTCACAACATTACCTGAGGCATTTTCATAATGATGAATAGCAGAGGCATTACCATATTTACCATCAGCAAACTTTTTTAAAAAGAAATTACTCATTGGCCATTCAAAACGTGGATCTATTGTTTTATTTGTATGTAATATTATCCAATGTAGTTGTGGATTACCATAAATTACATCTGCAGTTATTTCTGGTGTCTCTCCATCAGGTACTGTATAAAGATCATACAAAGCTAAGTTTTCTATAACTTCATTTACAAATTTTACACGTTTAAAAAGATTTGGTAGTATCTGACCAGATTTATAATTATCTAATGTGAATACAGCCTTTGGGAATTTTTCAAAATACATTAAAATCCTTCCTTTATACGTTCTTTGGTCATTAGTTCTAGCTCTTTAAATTTAAGAGACATATTTACTTCAACTGGATTACCATTAGCAAAAGTAGCAAATATATCACCACCATATTCTACACTCATGTCTTCTAATACACAAGTTGATATTCTATCAAAATATATGTTTTCTTGATTTTTGAAGTAGTATTTTATTTCAAATTCTGAAGGATATATAAAAAATAAATTTTTAAATCCCATTTCTGGCATCATATGAAACTTAAACATTCTTATAATGTTTCTTACATTATTTGCTTCTTCCCTACTTTTAGGCATAAATGTGTGTCTAAAATTAAATGTCCTATAATCAACAGATTCAAAAAATTGTTCTCTGAATGCATTAGTAACTGTTTTTGTACCAAGTTGTAATAATCTTCCAGCTGCACCAAAGTTTGAAGATACAGCTGCTACTAATGCAGTAGTTAGGCCACCGGCAGCATCATCCTTTCCAGATGCAATATCTTTAGCCATTTGCATAACATCTCTACCAGAACCAGTTATACCTCCTAATAAAGAACCTATCTTATCTTCATTGTATTGTACAGAATAATTTGTGGTTGGTTTATCTTGAATATGTAATACAATAGAATCTTTTAATCTTTTAGGTATATCTGGGTTAATCAAACCTTTTTCCATTGCTTTGTCTGTTAACTTTTTTGTTGCAACTGCTGCTAAACCAGCTTTTCCAACCGTTGCTAGAGCTTTGGTAGGTTTACCAGATGTAACATCAGAAAATATACTTGCACCACCTCCTGCTATAAATCCTGCTGCAGCTGCTCCAGTTTTGATTGCCATATCATTTTCAACTAAACCATTTTGACCTTTGCGACCAGCATCAACTTTATCTAAAATTTCTTGTGTACCATTTATTGACTCTTTGTTATTAAACTTAGACTTACCTCTCACATTGATAAAAAATTGAATAAAATGTTGTTTATCCTCATCCTTACCAACACCTATAGGATATGAAAGACTACCAATATTGTATTGATTTCTTTCTATCTTATTTTCATTATCAAATCTCATAACTTTTTTAGTTACAGGATCTATTCCTCTAAGGTTAGGATCAGCAATTGTATTCTTAACAACCTCACTAGTAGGTTGACTACCCCCCATAACTGTATTATAATATTTTTCTGGATTTGTATTAGTAGACATAATTCTTTCTTTTTATACTAAATAGTTATTTAATTATTATTATTTATCGTGTATAAAGAAACCTATAAAGGCAAGTACAGAGTTATTGATCCTACCAAGTATAAAGGTAATATTCAAGATGTTGTGTATAGATCATCTTGGGAATTACGTTTTATGAAATGGTGTGATACGAATCCTAATGTTTTAGAATGGGGATCAGAAACAACTATCATACCTTATAAATCTCCTGTTGATAATAAACTACATAGATACTTTGTAGATTTTTATATAAAAGTTCGTCATAAAAATAACGGTGTTGGTAAGTATTTAGTGGAGATCAAGCCAGAAAAGTTTACTAAACCACCAAATATACCAAAAAAGAAAACTAAAAGGTTTATTAATGAAGTTTTCACATACGGTACTAATCAAGCTAAATGGAAACAAGCTAACGAATATTGCTTAGATAGAGGGTGGCAATTTTTAGTTTTAACAGAAAACGACTTAGGATTAGGAAGTTAGAATAAATAATGATAGATATATTTAAAAAACTAAAGCAAGAAGTTGGTGGTGAAAAAAAATCTGTTACATGGTACCAAACAAAGATAAAAAAACTTGGGGCTATCAATACACCTCAGCTTTTAAAAAAAGGTGACTTAAAAACAAGAGTAATACCAGGTTATATGTATTTGTATGCTTATAATCCAAAAACTAGAAGTGAATTACCTTATTATGACATTTATCCATTAGTGTTTCCTTTTAGAAGAACTAACACTGGATTTTATGGAATTAATTTACATTACATGCCATATGGAATTAGAATGAGAGTGATTCAACAGTTGATGATATATGCTTCAAATAAAAAAATGAATGAAATGACAAAAATTAGATTTACATACAGGACATTAGAAAGTGCTGCAAGATTGAAACCTGCAAAGGCTTCTATAAAGCATTATTTAAACGAACAAGTACGTTCACGATTTTTAAAAATACCTTCTTCAGAATGGATTATTGCTTCACAACTACCTGTACAAAGATTTAGAAAGGTAAGAATGGAACAAGTCTGGAGAGAAACTAGAAGAAAGACACTATAATGGCGTTAGGACAAGCACACTTTAGATTATCAGATTTTAAACGACAGGTTCTTGGAAAAGGTTTAGCAAGAACAAATCGATTTGAAGTCATAATTACATCACCAAAAAAGATAACTAGAACACCTCAAATAGCTATTAATGGAGCAATTGTAGGAGGTGAGCGTACGGGTTTTTCTGTAATATCTTCTTCTAAAGTATCATTACTTTGTGAGCAAGCATCCTTTCCACTTCTCAATATAAACACTAAACCTTATAGAATTTATGGTCCTGCCTACCCTAGACCAGTTACATCTGAATATGGTGGAGATGGTACAAGTATGACATTTCATGTTGATAGAGAGATGCAAGTAAAACAATTTTTTGATGGTTGGATGCAAACAGTAGTCAATAAAGATAATTATCATGTTTCATTCCAAGAAGATTATGTTGTTGATATTGAAGTATTTCAACTTGACGAAGCAATGAACAGAACTTATGGTGTAACATTAATTGATGCTTTTCCTAGAAGTATGAATTTGATGGAACTTAATAATGCTACTCAAAGTCAAACTCACAGATTAAATGTTTTGTTTGCTTATAGAAAATGGGAAAGTATTCAACGTGTTCAGGGTGGTCTTGGTAGAACATCATATAATGATCCAGAAATTAGCCAACCAAGAATAAACAATCAAATTCTAAGTAATGGATCTGAAAGATATTTTAATACCTTTCCAAGAGACGGTGCTAATCCGTTTGAAGAAGGTTCCTTTGACCCTCGGACATTTAGAAATTCTGCATTTTCAAATTTATAATATGGAGTAAATTATGGCATTACCTAAACTTGAGACACCTACATATGAATTAACTTTACCATCTACTAACGAAACTATAACATATAGACCGTTTTTGGTAAAAGAACATAAAATTATGATGACACTCGCTGATGTTGATATAAAAGAGTTAAGTAGAGTAATTACTGATATAATTGATGTTTGTACGTTTAGAAAGATAAATGTAAAGAAGCTAGCTAATTTTGATATTGAATATATTTTTTTAAATTTAAGATCAAAATCAATTGGTGAAATTGTAACCATTAATGTTAATTGTGAATGTGGAGAAAAAATTAAACATGAAATTAATCTGAATGATGCTAAGATTGTAAAGGATGATACAATTGATCCAGTTATAAATCTTAGAAACAATATTGGAATCACATTGAGGTACCCAACTTTTTATGAAATGTTTGACTTACTTGCTAACGAAGATAAAACTAATATTTTTAAAATTGTATCAAAATGTATAGATAATATTTTTACAGATGAAACGGTTCATACTAGAAATAATTTTAGTGATAAAGATGCAGAAGATTTTTTACAACAACTTACAAAAGATGAATTCAATGAAGTAGAACAATTTTTTGTTAAGTTGCCTAAGATAGTGCAAGACATAAATGCTAGATGTACTAAGTGTGATAAAGATGTTGAAACGACATTGGAGGGACTTCAGAATTTTTTTCAATAACTCTTTCCTGTGATGATCTCCGTACTTATTATACTTTAAATTTTCAATTAATGCAGCATCACAAATACTCATTAACAGAACTAGAAAGTATGATACCATGGGAAAGAGAGATATATACTTCATTATTAATGGCTTATATTAAAGACGAAAACGAAAAAGTAAATATGCAGAATAAACAAAGGAAATTCCAGTAATGGCTATTAGTTCAGCAGATATACAAGCTCTAACTGAAACACTATCTATACAGTCAGATATTAGTTCACAAGAAGCTAAATCTAATTTGGAGCAACGAGAATCCTTAGTAAGTAATTTAGATAATTCACTTACAAGTATATTGACTCAAATAACTAAAATGAGCAGTCAAATAACAAAAGGATTGGAAGCTGCTAGTAGAAATATTGTATCAGCTATTGAAGCTCAAAGTTCTAGTGATTCAGATGAAGATGGTGGTGGTAAAGGTGTAGAAGATTTTAAAGACAGATTTGCAGATCAAGGTATAGATTTATCCCCAGTCACAGATGAGCTTGTTAAGGCCAATCAATTACATGAAGATAATTTAAAAGTAAACAAAGATACTAAAGAATTAATATCCAAATTAGCCACTGCAATTGCTGGCATGAATGATAGTGGTTTACCAAGTTTACCAGGTTTACCAGGTTCTAGAAGAGGTAGTGGTGTTGGTATAGATGGACCTGGTGGAAGAGATAAAAAAAATACTAAAGTTAGACCTAGATCTAGAAGTGGTCGAGTACTAGATGCAGTTAAAGGTGGTGTTGGTAAAGTTGGAGGTGCTGTTAAAGGAGTTGCAAGTGGTGTAGGTAGGTTAGCAATGGGTGCAGCAAGAATGGCTGGACCATTGGCAGCAATAGGACTGGGTGCTTATAGTGCTTATGAAGGAGCCGGTAAAGCGGGTGAATTTTTTGGCAAAGATCAAGCAGATACATCTTTTAGTGAAAAAACAGCTAGTGGTATGGGTCAAATAGCTTCTGACTTTACATTTGGAATGGTTGATCCAAAAGAAGCTGCACTTAAAATACAAGCCTTTTTTGAAGGAGTTGGAAACGCATTTAATGAAGGTATTGAAGTAATTAAAACATTTTTTACTGAAACTATACCAGAATTCTTCATGGAAACTATACCAACATTTTTTCAAGAAAATATTATTCCCCCTTTCAAAGAAGGATTTGAAGCTGTTAAATTATTTTTTACTACAACAATACCAGCATTTTTTCAAGAAAATGTTATGCCTGCATTCAATGGTATAAAAGATAAATTATTAGAAGGCTTTGCAGACATAAAGTCTAAAGTATTATCAGCTTATGACACATTTGTACAACCTGTCATTGATAAAATTGTAGGTATTGGTAAAACAATTGGTACTGCGATTGGATCAATTGTATCTGGAATTAAAGATAGTTTCATGCTTGCATTAGGAGCATTTGGATCAATAGGAAAAACAGTTATGGATCTATTTACTTCAGATGAACCTAAAGAGAAAGTGATGGAAAAAATTGAGGTACCTAAAAAACTAGACCCTAGGAACAAAGCCCCAAGCTCTGGAGATAAAAATATTGATATGGCTGCAGGCAAAAGAGTACAAGGTAGTTATGGAACGCAAAGTGGTGATGTGACACCTTATAACGAAGAAGAAATTATGGATTTAGGTCAATCAATGGATCGCGTTAATAAAGCTAATCAAAATAATGTTGTATCTACTACAAACAACAATGTACAAAATCCTACTACAATTTTAGGACAATCAGCATCTCCACGTGTGGATACTACAAGTTCATTTATGAGAGGTGTAATGGATACTATGACAGGATTAAATTTATAAAAAAAGGGCCTTTCGGCCCTTTCTTAGTCTTCGTTAGCTAACTTAGCAAAATAACTCAGCGATTCATCCTCATCTTTAGATGTATCCACTTCCTTTACTGGTTGTGGTGCAGGTCTCGATCTTTCTTGTAGATCAATTTCTTCAGCACGCTTCATAGTTGAACCAGAACCAGAAAGAACCATTTCTAACTTTTGCTTCAATTCATCATAGCTCTTAAAGTTCTTAGGATCTAAAAATTCAGTTAAAGAATATTCATTGTTCCAAATACTCTCTAGCTCATCATCATTATCAAGCATATTAGAGATAGAACCAAATTCAGACTTATCGTAATTACGATATCCAGCTACATTACGAATCTTTAACTTAAAGTCAGCG
>TARA_R110001592_G_scaffold42654_4_pt1 | contig 21635 bp, 20 predicted proteins | sample TARA_R110001592 | Tara Oceans TARA_R110001592 (sample SAMEA4398387) | marine metagenome | biome: Polar Biome; feature: [SRF] surface water layer (ENVO:00010504); material: water (ENVO:00002006), including particulate matter (ENVO:01000060) such as... | depth 5 m | reverse complement strand
TGATTATATATATCTGTTTAACAAGAGGCTTGTCGACCAAGCTAAATGAAATAACAATAATAAACCCAATCCAAATGGTAGTTTTATGAAGCCAATTGAAAACATTGCTCTCATTGCACACGATAATCGCAAACCAGATCTTATCAAGTGGCTGAATGATCACCATGATGATCTAAAAAGCTGCTCTTTAGTCACAACGGGCACAACAGGTTTACTCATTGAAAAATCAACTGACCTTAAAGTTGAGCGAGTTCAAAGTGGCCCTTTGGGTGGTGACATTCAAATTGGTGCTCGAATTGCAGAAGGTACAATTGACTTATTAATTTTCTTTTGGGATCCATTAGAACCAATGTCTCACGACCCAGACATAAAAGCTTTACTTAGACTTGCTACACTTTGGAATATTCCGGTTGCCTGCAATAAAAGTACTGCAGATTTTATCGTCCACTCGCCATTAATGAAGCATTATCACAGAGAGAAGCCAGATTTTTCTGAGTATCAGAATCATCGCATTGCTAGCTAAATAGCTGGGTGGTGATTTATTCCGCCACTCATAAGCTCCCCCCCTCTTAAAACACCTTACAATCACATCAGCATAACAAAACCTGAATTTGTTTCATTTTTTTGAGACATTCTCCCATTTCCTCTAAAGCTCTAATCGGGTAGCATTCGTAGTCATATTTTTATGACCATTTTCTACAACATGAGCCTTGTTATGCGTCTATTTTTTTCATTTTTCAAATTAAGTCTTCTGACCGTCATCATAAGTATTGCTAATTTAGCTCATGCTGAGGCACCGTCAATTTCAACTGACTTAAAACCCCTTACTATGTGTGTTTTTGACTTTATCGGGAATGAAGGACCGGTGCACAAAGCGATGAAGGAATACAAAATAGATGCCTTTCGCTGGGGCGTTGATCTATCTTTTAAAGTGTATACAGATGACCGCGTTGCATCAGAAGACTTTAAAAATGGCATCTGTGACATGTTGAATTTACCCGACATAAGAGCGCGAGAGTATAACGACTTTACAGGTTCAATTAATGCAGTAGGCGCACTTCCGACCTATGAGCATTTAGGCATGGTCATTAAAACACTTAGTAGCGATAAAGCAGAATCACTAATGCGCAAAGGTGAATATGAGATTATTGGCATTTCTCCAATTGGCGCAATCTTTCTCTTTGTAAATGATAAAAATATCAAAGTCCCTGCAGACATGGCAGGAAAACGCATAACAGTATTAGATAATGCCCCTGAAACCGGTTATTTAGCGGAGCGTATTGGTATGACGCCCGTATCATCAAGCATCATGAATGCCCTTCAAAAATTTAATAATCATGCCGTGGACATTACGGGCGCGCCAGGTCTAGCCTATGAACCAATGGAAATGTACAAAGGTCTAGAACCTAATGGCGGCATTATTAAATGGCCCTCACTACAAATAACTATGCAGCTAATTGTTCGCTGGGACAAAATCCCTGAAGGTTTTGGACAAAAATCCAGAGAATTATTAGCCAATAAGTATCTTGAAAATATAAAAACCATCGAGCAAAGCGAACAAACAATTCCAGAAAAGTATTGGATAGAAATATCAGATGCTGATAAAAACATCTGGAATGAAACCTTCCGTGAAAGCCGTATTGCGCTTAGAGATCGAAATATTTACAACGCAAAAGCACTAACACTTTTCAGAAAAGTACGCTGTAAAGTTGACCCTAACCTTGCTGAGTGCACGTCAAAAGATAAAGAATAAATAAATCATAAAATAACGATAAAAATAACAAAATCAGAGTAAACACCATGATTGCTGCACGCAATAGACTTAGCAAAGCCCTATCATTTAGCGTGCTACTATTATTACTTACGACGGTACTTGCCGGCACCAGCGAAAACATTAATGCCCAGTTATTAAAGCTAGGTTTAAATATCTGGGATAATTACTTTATTCTCAGAGGGGAAGCACCTTCTCCTTCATGCGACCCTCAGCTTAATGCTGACGACAGACTCAACGAATTAGAAGCGCGGTTTAAAGCCGAAAATAAAGGCTTTAGTTTAGTTGAAGATGAGTTTGATCGAGAAAATACTCACATATCACTTATTAAGCAGCTAAAGGTCTGCCAAAAAAAGCATGAAAATGCTGAAATCTTTGCGAAGGAATATTCAACGTCTGTTGCGCTATTCTCAGGCCTTGAGTCTGCTTTCGCCAAAATAAGCTTATTTTCTATCAACCATCAGAAAACTATTCTGATTTTATTATTAATGCTTTGCGCAAATTATGCGACCTGGAAAACCGAGCATATTGCCTTCAGGAGCATCCACTCTAAATTTGATCATATTCTTTCTTACTCAGCTCAATTTATTGCTGGTTCAGCCTTAAGTCTTTCAAGCCTTGCTTTTTTTATCGGATCTATTGAGTCTGGTACGAAACTATCTGCACCACAGCTTCTTATTATTTTGTCTATTGGTAGCGCTATAATGGCCTCAATATCTCTCTATAGACTTATTAATATTCCGAGCTCGTTAAATGATAATAAGAAAATTTTCCAAAGCTTGCTCACCGTCCCAATACATACCTGGATGCTCTTAGCGGCCAGTTATCATTTTCTTATTAATGAGCAGCATATACCTGGAATAGCTGTCTACTTCACCCAAATATTCCATTTAACAAACTTACATTTATCCATCGCTTTATATATATGGGTCGGCATGCTCCTTAAAGAAACCCTGCTGCCTGCGAAGCTCTTTGCCGTATTCACTCCCTGGAAACTTCCCCCTGAACTGCTTGCTTGTGTTGCCATAATCTTGATGGCTGTTCCAACAGCTTATACAGGCGCTTCTGGCATTATCATCATCGCTATGGGGGCTGTGGCCTATCAAGAGCTACGCAGAATTGGCACACGCAGACAACTCGCACTTGCTGTCACCGCAATGACTGGGAGCTCTGGTGTCGTCTTAAGGCCATGTTTACTCGTCGTCGGCATCGCAATTCTAAATAAAGAAGTGTTATCTGATGAGCTATTTTTCTGGGGCAGTCGGGTATTTATGCTGACACTCGTGGTTTTTTGTTTTTTCGTCCTGCTCACCAAACAAAGCCCGCTGAAACTACCGTCTTTTTCAGAGTCGTTTAGACCTAGCTTAAATCAAGCTAAGGCCCTGATTCCCTACGCGGCAATTCTATTTGTATTTATGGCACTCTTTGGATTTTTTCTGAATTCGTATTTAGATGAGTTTTCAGCCCCCATCCTTTTGCCAATTATCATGATAGCAATCGTTCTATATGAACATAGAGTACGACAAGGTAATAACACAGAGTCAAACATTTCAAACAACAAGCTCAGCACTACATTTGATACCACAGTCAGACATTCTGCCGTTCAAATTGGCGCACTACTCATGTTAATGGCCTGTTCTTTTACCGTTGGTGGAATTATCGAAAGAAGCGGAGGCAGTTTAAGTTTTCCTGAAGGTTTCGATTCAACTATTCTGGCAATGTTGGTCATTGTAGGTTTTTTGATCTTCATCGGTATGATCATGGACCCCTTTGGCGCCCTTATTTTAGTATCAGGAATTGTGGCTCCAGTAGCTTATCAACAAGGAATTGAACCGATCCATTTTTGGATGACATGCCTGGTCGCTTTTGAATTAGGTTATCTCACGCCACCTGTTTCATTAAACCACTTACTAACCAAGCAAGTTGTAGGAAGTGAAGAGGTTGAGCTCGCACTTCAGGAAGGCCACAACTTCTATTATCGACATGAACGAATTTTTTTACCTTTACTCGTGATGTCAACAACGCTAATTATTGTCGCCTTTGGGCCACTAATTGTTTAAGACAGCGCTTAAGGAAATGTGAAGAACTTATTAATAGCTCTTTAATATTCTAGGGATTTCTCACTGGAACTTGTACTAGCACTTTTCCTGACTGCTCAAACTCAAAGATAAATTGATAATTTTCGCCTTCTTTTAAGGGCGATTTTAAGCCCATCACCATAAGATGATAGCTTTGCGGCTTCAATTCAACGGTCTCGTCTTTCGGCAAGAGTAAACCCTTTACTTCTTGCATAGATATCACCCCGTCTTCCATTTTAGATTGATGAACTTCTACTACTTTGGCTATCTCACTCGATACAGAAATCAAACGATCTTCCTGATCGCTCACTAAGGTCATATAAGCCGCTGTCATTTTAGACATAGATGGCAGTAAACGAACCCAAGCTCCATCTACTTTTACCTCGGCTTGAGCCGCTGTTTGAACAAAAACAGAAGACAATAAGCAAATGCTGATAAGTGCGACTTTTGAGCTTTTACTAAAAAGCATACTCATTCCTCATATAAAAAGATCTTATTAGATAAATCAGGCGGCTAGTTTCGCCCATAAAAGACCTAAATATTCATGCCAAACTCTCTCGACATTATAAATATTGTGTCCAGAAGGAAACCAATCGCGCCATAATAAATTTGTGTTTTTATGGCTCATATAATCTGTAGGCGCCGATATTAAACGTAATGTTAAGCCTTCATCTTTTTTGACTTGCTGAAACAAATACATAGAGCGCGGCATATGGCTTGCTGATGTCACCACAACCAAGGTTTTAGCCTTTGCTAAATTTGCCCAATGAAGCGCTTCTTCTCTTGTGTCTTTAACACCTCCTGCCAAGATCATGTCGCTTTCCGGCACACCAAAGTGTTGCGAAACTTTTTTCAAAGCTTGAGCATGAGATATTTTGTCTCTACCAGGATAACCCGATAAAAGTAATTTTGAGCCTGGATTTAGACGATAAACCCGAATGCCTTCGACAAGACGTTTCAGGCTACTTGAAGATAGCAAGCTACTAATGGGCTGACTGCTATCGCTGTTATGGCCGCTACCAAGAACCAAGACATAATCTACAATTTCATTTTTTTGTTTCTGATAGCTTGGGTATTGATTTTCTAATTTTGAAGCAAAGAAATTACCTGTCGCTTGAATGGAGATTAGGTAGAAGAAAAACACAGCAAAAACACCTGTACTTCTGGCTAGAAAAACCTTCTTGCGCCAATACAAAAGACCAACAAGGCATACCAATAAAACGAGTATGGGAAGTGGCATGCAGAACGCAGCTACTAGTTTTTTGAATAAAAAAGCCCATTCAAACATCTAGGGAAGCACAACCCTAAAGTCAGCTAATACATAAAGCTCTGATTTTTCATCAACGACTTTCACCTGCCATTCACCCAGCATCTGTGCGTTGATATATTTACTAGAATGAGAATTTTGAGTATTAGCATTAACAGGTATTTTTACCCGAGCCTGACGAACCCCATTACGATACCAATCATGGTAAAGCTTTTTCCCGCGTAGGCCCTGCATTTCAGTAAAGAGAATAACTTTCGCTATCCCCTCATCAGGTAAGACAAGGTCATAAGGTATCGTACCTTTAGGTTCTTTATCTTTTAATCCTAGCGTTAATATCGCTCTAGTGATTGCACTATTTTCAATTTTTATCTGTGCGCTGCGCGCTTTAATTACCACACTAATATGAGCCTCTTCAACGATACTTTCTGACTCTGCACTAGAACTAAGGTCGTTCGTCACGACTTGCTTTGCTTCTTGATCAACAGGACCTTCTACAAGTGAAATCTCATTAAGCTTAGAGTCACTTACTGTAACTTGTTCTATAAAACCTTGTTCAATGTTTGAAACGGTTTGCTTAGAGTTAACTAGGCTTTGTTCTGTCTCTTGCGTTAACTCATCGACTATATTTGTTTCATTTTGAATGGTAGGAACACTTATTCCCTCAGGTTCTAATACTGAAAGCCGTTCCTCAGAAAGTGCCGTATTCAACTCATGTGTATCATTTTCTTCATCACCATTACCGACTAAGACATAAATTAATACGCCAATTAGTAAGGCCAGGATTACCACTACAGTAATGATACGATCCCAGCGTGTCTCCGTTTGCTCATAACGACTATAGTCATCCGTTTGTTCAGGTAAAGAACTTAAAACTAACTTTTTCTTCTGCGTCATTTACTTTATCTCTTAAGGCTGTGCACCAGCCTGTACCAACATTAAATCCAAATCAAAAAAACCATTTCGTCTGGCTATTTTCAAAGCAGTATCACCCTCATTGTCACTAAAGTTAAGATCTGCACCAGCAGCTATTAGTAATTGTGAAAGCAACATATTATTTTTTTCTACTATATGCATTAAAACAGAGCGGCCTTCGGGCTGAACATTCACCTTAGCACCTGCGTTAATCAATATTTTCAAGGTCGTCAGATGTCCATTTTTGGCACACTTAGCTAGCGCTGTATAACCGTTCTCATCCACTTGCTCTAAAGGCGCACCCTTAACTATTAATAGCTTAACTATGTCATCAAAACCCAGATCAGCTGCAACAATAAGTGCACTGGTTTGATCCGCTGAAAAACCTGGCTCCCAGTCACTACCTGCAGATAACAAAATTCGACTAATTGCCTCATGGCCATTCTTTAAAGCAAGTGAAAAAGCCGAATCCTGTGAGGTGAAAGCGTTAATTTTACCACCTTGCTCCAAGGCAAGTTTTAAAAGCCCACTATCTCCAGCTTCAGCTGCCTTCATTAAATCTGTTTTGTCCGTGGTTTCTTGGCTAGAAGTATCTAAGTTTTTTAAATCGATGCGCTTTTCATCGTAATGTACACATGAAGCCAAAATAAACACCATTAAACTAATAGAAAAAATGCTATTGGGTTTAAATGAAGAGAACACTCGTTGAAATTGAATGAAGAGCGGGTAATTCGTCTGTTTCTTCTGCATAATAGCCAACAAGTTGTCTTGAATTTTAAGAAAGGCCATTGTCGATTAAATATAGCCTTCAGTAAAGAGAGTCTCCCCCCTTTGCGCAATAATAAACTTCGAAAGCCAACCTCCATCCATTTTCTATAAATTAGCTCTCCATGTCATTTAAACTCACAGATGAACAAGATGCCATTATTACTGCACCCATAGGGCACTACGTGATATCTGCGGTTGCAGGTAGTGGAAAAACAACCACTTTAGCTCATCGCATCCGCTACCTTCTAGAGCAAGGTATTTCCAGTAAACGCATTGTTATCTTGATGTTTAATCGTTCAGCAAGAGAAGATTTCCAAAGAAAGTTAGCACACGTTCTTCAAAAACCGCCATTATCAGCCACTCAAAACTATCAATACTTTTCTGCTCCTGAAGTACGAACCTTCCACGCAATGGCTTATCGTTTATATAAGCGTTTTATACAAGAAGGTTACTTACCTGAGTTCAATGCAAACATTCTGTCTGAAAAAGAACAAGACTTTCAAATATGGAAACTACTTAACCAGTTTTTATCTGGTGATCAACTTCAAGACCTGAAACGTCATAAAAAAGATCATATAGCAATATGTAGAAACTTTATCGAAACAGTCAAAAGTGGCCTTCAAACGCCACAGCTTGTTTTTGAAGAACTCGACCTGGAATCAAAATTTAATTATTTGCTTGAGTTATTTGACCGTTTTGAAAGCTGGAGAAAGCAAGAAGCTCGAATCAGTTACAGCGACATGCTCTATGACACCGTTCTGGCAATACAAAAATTTCCCCAGCTAAAAACTTTAGTTGAAAATAAAATGGACATTCTTTTGGTAGATGAATACCAAGACACCAATGATATTCAGCATGCCTTACTGAAATATATTGCTGGCGATAGAGCCAAAATAACTGTTGTCGGCGACCCTGATCAAACTATTTATGAATTCCGAGGCGCAAAACCTGAATACCTTATCAAAGGTTTTTCTGAAGAGTTTTCAGACGCCAGCCTGTTAAGCCTAAGCTACTCATTTCGATATGGGCACGCAGTTTCCTTATTAGCCAATCACCTTATTTCGAAAAACACCACTCGATTACCAGTGTTATGTAAATCACATCATTCAAACCCAAATACTGAAATTCACCTTCATCATTCAAATGATGATTCTTCAGAAATAATCAGGTACTTACATAACTCAAACTCCACCTTTCTAAAAGATACGACCATTCTTGTGAGAGTATGGAGCCAAACCATCAGTATTGAATTAGCGCTTCTCGAAGCGGAAATCCCATATCATATAGATGGTCATTTCGGTGTTTTTCATTCTAGTGAAATTCAAGCTATCAGAGCCATACTTGAACTATCAGCAGGTTTATTCGCTAATTTTCAAACTAAAATGAGACAAGAGAAATTCGAACTCATTTGCCAGTTTCCGCATATCGGCATACCGGAATATCAACTCAAACAACTTTGCCAAGTTCTTTCACAGAATGATCAGAATTATGGTGAACAGCTTCTTCAAAGTATTCCTTCTGAAATTAAACAGTTTCAACAACGCAAACTTGAACGCCTCGCCAAGCTGTTTGCTAGACTAGAAAACACTAAGAGTTCTAGCTCTGAAGTACTTAGACATTATGCTGATGAAACCGAGCTTTACGATGGCATTCGCTCCCTTAGTTTCAATCATGAGCAAGCAGAAGAAAAAGTTCGTTCTATTGCGAGCATCATTGCTTTTGTATCAAAACAAGGTAAATACCCTTTAGACGTTCTGAAACTGCTAGATGAACTGGCACAAAAAGCCGAATACAAACACCCAGAGTCAGTTAAGATAAGTTCTATCCATCGCGCTAAAGGACTTGAATGGCAACACGTTCTAGTGCCAGGATTAAACAAGAAAACCTTTCCGCATAGTTTAAATCCAGAAAAAATCACCTATGCAGAAATTGAAAGTGAACGACGCCTACTCTATGTAGCCATGACCCGCGCCAAACAAAACTTGCATCTGTTTGTACCTCAACAGCAGTCTGCTAACGATAATAAAGCATCGCGTTTTGAAAAAGAGCTTAATTTTAATCAATCAGACCTTTTTGCAAAGCATTTATATACCGAACCTGAGAACATATTTGCTTTAAAAAGTCAGAGTTTATCTAACATCCTCAGAAAATATGCAGATGCAATGCAATGCCCAGTCGAAGAAGCAACGGCGACAGAAAAAAATAAAAATACAGAAGCCACTGATTTTTCACATGTCCAGTGGAAGGGGAAATGGGTTGATCATTGCTTACTCGGAAAAGGTCTCGTCATTGAAGACAGACCCAGTGCGTTTACAGTAGAGTTTGATTCGAAGGATAGAAGAACATTCAGTAAAGAATTTGCGGGGCGTTTTTTTACACTGTGGTAGCCTTAACATTCATGTAACAACTTGTGACAAGTTGCGCGCCTATATTGCTCGCTTTATAACAGCAATACCCTAGAATAAACAAGGAGACCTTTGAATCTGATTATCTTTGTCATTTAGGTACTTTTATGAAGTTAGTGCTAATTATCGGACAAGTATTATTCTTATTTAGCCTGTCTCTCCAGGCACAAACCTTAACCATTCTAAATTGGGAAGAGTTCCTATCTGAAGACGTTATTAAGGACTGGGAAGAACAGACTGGGCACAAAATTAAACAGGTTTATTACGATAATGACGAAGATAGGGATGCACTGCTTATTGATTATGATGGCAATGAAATTGATATCGTCATTGCCGATGAGTTAGCGACGCAATCTTTTGGCCGTAAAGGTACGTTTCTAGCCATTAGTGAGCTTCAAACTCAGAATATTCAAAATGTAGACCCTCACTGGCAAAAGCTATGTGGAAACTATAGCGTACCCTACCTATGGGGCACATTAGGCATTGTATATCGAAAAGATAAGATTGCGCCGCCAGATTCCTGGCAGATCATTTCAGATCCACAACCAAAAATCCGTGGCCACTATGGGCTAATGGAAGATTTTATCGACTTACTTGCGCCTGCACTTTTAACTCATAATAAATCCATCAATACTGAAAGTGAAAGCGATCTAAAAGAGGCATTTGAAGGCCTAAAGCTTTCCGCTAAACATGCCTTAACGTTTGACTATGCTATTACCTTCCTCTCTTCGAGTGAATTAGCGGATCAATTATATTTAGCCTTAGCCTACAGTGGTGACCAATATGCGCTCAATGAAAAAGCAGGCAGCGAAGTTTGGGAATATACCACTTTGAATGAAGGCACGGCTACTTGGCTTGACTGCGTTAGTGTTATGAGTAGTTCGCCAAGAAAGACTGTAGCCTTCGACTTTCTTAACTATCTTTTCGACATCAATACAGCGGCTAAAAACTCTGAAGATGTCTATTCAGCCAGCCCTATATCAAAAGCCAAAGCACTTCAATCCGAAGAATATCAAAACGACAAGACCGTCTATCCACCAGAACACATCATGAAAAACTCACAGTATTACACTGCAATTTCCAGTGAAAATACTCTGCTACGCAATCGAATTACCGCTTCTTTAGTAAAGATTCATGAATCTAAGTAAGCGTACTGTTTTTGTTATCGTACCAGTTCTTTTCCTCAGCTATTTTTTAGCTGGGATATTTGCTTACTTCCCGTTTAAACATACTATCGAAAGCCTGGAACAAAATAGACTCGACCTCGCTGCAACTGAACTAGCTGCAAGCTTTAATAAATACTCAACCTACGCCGAAAGTTATTTATTTACCTTATCGGCCGACAAAATGCTCAGGAATTTTATTTCTAAGGGTTCAAGTAACGAGCATAAAGTGTTATTAAGCTCTGCTATCGAAAAGACGATTAGGAAACTCGAATACCATCAGTCAAATAAAATTAGTGTGTTAATTACTAAAAAAGACAAGGCATCCATTAATGTTCTGTACTTTTTCGAATTTAGCGATGATCCTTTTGCAAGTGTCAGCCAAATAATGACAGACGCATATCAAGCAGCACATGCTAGCAACACCATAAAATCATGGCACTATGGAGAAAAAAACAATAACACGTCGATTATTGTTGGTCATTTACTCGATCAAACCACCTTTAGTCAACCTATCGCGAACAAAACTGACAACAGCGTCCTGATACAGTTCATTATTGAGCCTTCAGAGTTTATTACCAGAAAAAAGCAACTTCAAAATAAATTTAATGCTGAGATTTACCTCAAGCTAAGCGATCAAGAACGTATTGAGCTAGCCCAGAAACGTTCATTTATCTCGACAGAAAATGTAGGCCCTCAGGGTAAATTAACCATTGCGCTGCCTATCAATTTTTTAACTGATAAACTGTATTTAACTCAACTTATATTCATTTCGATATCTCTTTGCTTATTCGTTCTTTCTACTTTTTTACTTTATCAGCTTGTTCGAAAGTATATTACTCAACCTATTTCTAATTTAGAAAGTGAGCTAGGTGAAGTGCTTCATCATGAAAAAGAGAATATTACAATCAAGCATGATAAGAATGACGAGGTGGGCAGACTTGAGCGAACATTTCACCAGCTTTATGGAAAGCTCTCACAATCCTATCTTAAAACCAAAGAGCTTGCCGAACACGACACCTTAACTAACCTATATAATTTATCTGTCGTAAACACAAAAACCCAGCAAGCGCTTATTAATGCTCAAAAAAATGATCTGTGTGTTTCTTTCATGTATATCGATTTAGATAATTTCAAATTTGTAAATGATAAGTATGGTCATGATGTCGGCGACGCGCTCCTGCAAACATTTGCTATCCGATTAACAAAAGTACTGATTTCGACCGACATACATTGCCCACCTAATCAATTTGAAACAACTATTGGAAGAATAGCAGGCGATGAATTTTCAGTAATCGTGACACACCCTAAGGGCAGCCTTATCCCCAAAAAAATTGCCCAACGTATTTTAAATATTTTCCAACACGGTTTTAATTTTGAGTTAGGCAAATTCCCCGTATCGGCCAGTATTGGCATTTCTATTTTCCCCGAAGATGGCAGAACCCTATCGCAACTTGTTTCAAATGCAGACAGTGCGATGTATCAATCCAAAAATAATGGCAAAAATAAAATCTCTTTTTATTCTAAAGATTTGGCCATGGCTGCCCGGAGAAAAATGGAAATTGAGCAGGAACTCAAGACATTAAATCCCGATAAAGAGTTTTTCTTAGTGTATATGGCGTTGGTAAACGCTAACTCAAAAAAAATAGAGGGCTTTGAAGTATTACTCAGGTGGAAATCTAGCAAATTGGGCTTTGTTGGGCCTGATGAGTTTGTGCCAATCGCAGAAACCTGCGGTCTTTTTAATAAAATAGATGCTTGGGTAACGGAAAATGCTATAGCTTCTTACCATCGATTAAGGGACAAACTCGGATACGACTATAAACTATCCATCAATTTGTCCTCCGCTCAACTCAATTTAAACCTAATTGGGGATTCCTTGGTTGAACTTGTGAAGCGATATAATGTTCAACCAGAACTCATTCAGCTAGAAATCACTGAAACTATCAACGTTGAGTACACCAACAAAGCCAATACATTATTGAATATCTTATGTGACCTTGGGTTTCAAATTGCCATCGATGACTTTGGCACAGGTTACACAGCCTTACTTCAACTCATTGAATACCCAGCAAAAATGATAAAGTTTGATAAGACATTTGTAGAAAAAGCCATGTTGCCTACCAATAGGATGATGCTTTCACCATTAGTATCCCTATGTCATTCTCAAGGTCTTAAAGTAACTGTGGAAGGTGTAGAAACGGAAGAAATGGCAGATTATTTGAGCTCTATTGGTTGTGATATGCTCCAAGGTTTTTTTTATGGAAAGCCTGTCCCACTTGGTGAGTTAGTTCTTCCTGAGTGCTACAAAAAAATCTCAACACAATAATAGCTCTTTGCTAGACTGGGAAATTTTTAAATAGAACGTACCTAGCCTTTAATTCTAACTAAGGTATAGCGGTAAGGCCTTACTTAGTCTAGGCTCGGTAACTGACGAATGCCGCCCATATCGTTTATTGCCACATAGATAAATACGCCTTCAGTCACTTTTCGTGTCTGGTTGGCACGCGCATCGGTTACGTAAACCTCTACTCGAACCTTCATCGAGCTTCGCCCTGTATCTAATAACTCTGTATAACAACTTACTTGGTCGCCAACAGAAACAGGTGATAAAAACTCAACACGATCAATCGCGACTGTCGTAGCTCTACCTTTAGAGATTTGCCCCGCTGCCGTTGCTGCTGCTAAGTCCATTTGGCTCATCAACCAGCCAGCAAAAATATCTCCATGAGGATTAGTATCTCTTGGCATGGCAATGACTTGTAGAGTAAGTTTCCCACTTGGGCCACGCCCTGAATCCATCGACTTCATTTAACGACGTTCCTATAAACCTGATTATCAGAATAAAATTTGCACAAACACAGCAAAAAAGATGTTTGCATTGTATTTTCAGTATAGACAAGAACTTCAAACTAACTAGAAACGAGACTAGATAATCGAATCTTTTCCTCTTTTGGCACTAAATGTAGGGAATAACTATTATTTGAGATAAAAATCACAAGCATTTTTACTAAAAACAGCGACACAGGCTTGCTCATCGTTAAGCGCTTTTTGTGCCAACAAGAAATCAGTATCTTCATAGGCTCTAGGTGCTCTTGTAGAAGGTAGATCTGAACCAAACATAAGCGAAGAGGGATTAATCTCATACAGTTCTGATAACACCTTCATCACATCAAAATCTAGCCTACCAAAGCCACAGGCCTTTAATTTGATATTTCGTTCCAGCAAATAACGAATATCTGCTAATCCCGCTTTGCTCAATCCTAAATGATCAATACTTGCTGCTGGCAAGTTCGCGATTACTGTTTTTAATTCGCTTATATCGGCCGAGTCAACATACAGCTCGACATGCCACGCAAAGAGTTCATAAACTCGCTTCGCCATATATTCCAGGTGCTTAATATCTTCTGAACCACCGCGCTTTAAATTAAAGCGAACGGCTCGAACGCCTCCCTTATCAAGTAAACTTAATTCTTCATTGGTAATCGAAGCAGGCACTTGAGTTACGCCCACAAAGCCTTCACCTAGCGTTTTAAGTGCAGCCAGTAAGTAAGCCTGATCAAAAGCCTGAAAAGAACCTGATACCACTGCTCCACCTACTAAATCGTAGCCATTCATTCGCTTAAGATAATCTTCAGCCGTGAAAGCCTCAGGAAGAAAGCCATTATTTGGAACCAAGGGGAAATCTGAGTCGATAATATGGAAGTGACTATCGAAAAGAGAGAAATTATTAAACATACAGAACCTATTAAATTTTGCTTACTCCATAGCTTAGTACAATACCTTACTGTTAAACGAAAAAAGCCAAACTCGAAAGTCTGGCCTTTAATTTCAAAACGAGTAGATCAACTAAACATTATATCTTTGCTTTAACGCAGCAATACGCTGATCTAATGGCGGGTGACTTCTAAACAAACCTCCTAAGGAATTTTTCAATTCACCGCTAATGCCAAAGGCAACCATTTCAGATGGCATTTCGCTAGGCTGTTCATACTCTGCTTTTAATCTTGCCAAGGCGCTAACCATTGCGGCTGGATTCACCAATTCTGCGCCTGCAATATCTGCTCGATATTCTCGACGACGACTAAACCAGAAGACGATTGTACTCGCCAAAATACCTAAGATAATTTCAGCGACAAAGGTCGCGATGAAGAACCCCATGCCGTAACCATTTTCATTTTTGAAAATTGCTTTATCGACAAAGTTACCAATAATGCGCGCAAAGAACATCACGAAGGCGTTTACGACACCTTGAATCAAGGTGAGAGTAATCATATCCCCATTGGCTATGTGGCCAATTTCATGCCCTAAAACGGCTTTAACTTCTTCACGGCTCATTTTATTTAAAAGACCCGTACTCACTACAACTAAAGCATTATTTTTATTCCAACCAGTTGCAAAGGCATTTGCTTGGGCACTATTGAATACGCCCACTTCAGGCATACCAATATTGGCTTTATTCGCCAATTCTTTCACTGTGTTATAGAGCCATTGCTGCTCAGCATTTTGTGGCTGCTCAATTAACTGAACGCCCATACTTCGCTTCGCCATAAATTTAGACAAAAGCAAAGAAACAACCGAACCAGTCATACCAAAAATTAAGCAGAAAATGAGCAAGTTATTATAATCTAGACCTTGTGCGGTCATATAACTGCCCACGCCTAACAAACTTAGAGTAATACTGGCGACCAGCACAACAGCTAAGTTTGTTGCCAAAAATAAAATTATGCGCATCATTGTCGTGATCTCATGTGTGAATTCAGGACGAAATATAAGGCTAAAGCCTAAAATATCAATAGCTCTTTTGCTTTATGTACGAAGATTAATATCGAGTAGTTCAGTATCCATAACGGTAAATCTGATTAAAATATAGATATGGTGTATAATCGCGAGCTAAGCTAACTGAAGAGGGTAAAGGGTATATACCATGACGACTAAAACGGTAGTTAAACCGGCTAAAACTAGAGCCGCAGCAAAGAAAAAACAGCCAGCAGCAACAGAAACATCTAACTCTATCGATGCACAGGTCAAAGAATTTTTGGCGTCTGGCGGTGCAATCGAACAAATTAAGACAGGCGTTACAGGGCAGCAGAATATGCCTGGTCCAAGACACATTAACTTAAGCAATAAACCAAAGTAATCACTTAAAAACGTTTATCTGTTCGAGCGCCGGGGCAACTTATGACACAGTCCCCGTCACACGAACCCGCTTACTCCCCGCTACTTTTTTAACCGCTTTTTGTGCAGCAGCTCGCTCAATTCGCTGATCAATTATATTTTTAACCGCTATAATCAAGCCCATTCCAACAAAGGCACCTGGTGGTAAGATCGCGAACAGAAAATTAGAATAATCATCGATTAAAACAATCTTCCAAGTTAGCGCCATATCTCCAAAAATAAGATTCATACCTGAAAATAAAGTACCTTGGCCAATCATTTCGCGCATAGCACCTAATAGTATCAATACCGCGGTAAAGCCCACCCCCATCATTAAACCATCGACAGCAGCAGGAACTATAGGATTTTTGCAGGCATAGGCATCTGCCCGACCTAAAATGGCACAGTTGGTGACAATGAGTGGAATAAATATCCCTAGAATTTCATACAGTTCGTAGGTAAACGCCTGCATTAGCAGTTCAGCACAGGTCACTAAAGACGCAATAATCATCACAAATGAAGGAAGCCGAACCGCATCGGGTACGAAGTTACGAATCATCGACACGGACGTGTTAGATAAAAGGAGAACCAGCGTTGTGGCTAAGCCTAAACCTAAGGCATTTACGACAGTACCTGTCACCGCCAGTAATGGACACAAACCCAATAATTGCACCAAGGCTGGGTTATTCTTCCATAGGCCATTTTTGACTAAGGTATTCAGTTCAGCTCGATCAAAACTCACCGTTTTATCGTTCATGGTTGAACCCCTTCTTTAATAGAGCTTTGAACTTGTTGTTTTGGTGAATCTAAGCCCGCAGCGAGCAGTAACTCACTTTGATGGTTTTGATAATACTGCAGGCCTTTATAAACGGCGTTCACAATAGCTCGAGGCGTAATCGTTGCGCCTGTCATTTGGTCAAATTCACCGCCGTCTTTTTTCACAGCCCATCCAGATTCTTCGGTATTTTCTAGTGAACGACCCTCAAAAGAACGAATCCAATCAGACTTTTTAATATCTATCTTGTCACCTAAACCCGGCGTTTCTTTATGCTCGATAACTCGCAAGCCAATTATTGAACCCGCAATATCAATGCTCATAATTAAGCGAATTGGGCCGGTATAACCGTCAGGTGCGACTAGTGGCAAAATAAAATAACGTGGCTGTCCCTCTTTTAAGGCGACAAATGCTTCGCTTGCTTCTTTCAGTCCAAGCTGCGTTTCAGCCTTCAACCAAAATGCATTATCGAGCAAGTCGTTATCAAATTGACCGATGGGAACAATTTCCAATAAGGCTTTAGAGCGTGCCTGTTTAATTTGATCTGCAATTCTGTCTTTGGTAACCACTTGAGTCAGGGCAATCAGCCCAGCGGTAATAATGGCGAATAAGCCCAAGCCCCAAGCAGAACGAAATATAGAACGACCTAAACTTTCTGGCTTCGATTCTTCTACTTCATTTAGTTCATTTGGATCAGTCACGATCAAGGTCCCTCTTTTGCTTTAGGGCCACGCTGTGCTTTCGTGTGACCATAGGTTCTGGGCTGGGTATACGCGTCAATCAGCGGTGCGGCAAAATTCATTAATAACACGGCAAAGGCGAAAGCGTCTGGATAACTACCATAGCGGCGAATAATATAAGCAAAAATACCAACGCCCAAACCAAAGATTAAACGACCACGAGCGGTGGTACATGAGGTCACAGGGTCCGTCGCAATAAAGAAGGCGCTCAACATTGTCGCGCCAGCTAGCATATGCAGCATAAACGGCGCACTTTGATCGGCATCCCATCCCAAAATAATGGCCGGAATCGCCAAACCTAAAAGCACACCAACCGGGGTTTGCCATGGAATCACTTTTAGTGCGAGCAAGACAAGGCCACCAGCAAGAAAAGCCAAATTAACCCACTCCCAACCTAATGCATAAAAACTGCCAAATACTGGTGACTGTAAGACTTCATCGGAAAGTGAATGAGCTATTTCATGCTTATAGGTATCGAGTGGTGTCGCCCCTGTTAAGGCATCGGGCAAGGCGGTCTCTGTCCATATTTTAGCTAAGGTTTCACTTATTGATGGCGCATGCTCAACCAAACTCAAAGGCGTAGCCCAGTTAATTGTCATCGCGACCGGGAAAGAAACAAGTACCAAAGCATAACCAACCATCGCTGGATTGAAGGGGTTATAGCCCATTCCACCATATAAATGTTTGGCGAAGATAATCGCAAAAGTAGTAGCAATAAAAGATACCCACCAAGGCGCAAAAGGCGGTAAAGCCAAACCTAAAAGAACTCCGGTCACCAAGGCACTGTAATCATTTAAATAGAAAGCAATCGGACGTTGTCGGATTTTTAATATGATTGCTTCACTGGCGAGAGCAACGAGCGAGCACCACAAAACATTGTGTAGATTACCCCATCCAAAAAAGATCGTTTGCGCTATCAATCCGGGAATCGTCATCGCGATTACCCAGCGCATCATGATGGACGTGCGTTGCGGCCCTTTGGTATGAGGCGAACTAATCGAGAATAATGCCATTAAGTTTTTCCACCGTCGGCTTGATCACTTGAAGCAAGATTAAGTTGCTGTTTTGCGTCTTCTAGCGCTTGTTTAGCTACGTCAACTCGCACTTTATTCTTATCGACAGCACGCGTTAATTTCTCTTTCTGGTCATCAGCAGCTTGCGCCAAAGCATCTTCCATTTTGATTAATTTAGATTCTATTTTTTCGACGACTAAAGCTAAAGCATCGATATCTGGTTTTTCTGTTACGCTATCAGAATTAACTCGAGACGCTTTTGCATCTTCGAGCTCTTGCCTTGCTTGCGCGACGCGCACTTTATTCTTATCAACGGCCCGCGTCAGTTTTTCTTTCTGATCATCAGTGGCTTGCGCTAAAGCATCTTCCATTTTGATTAATTTGAACTCTGCTTTTTCAAGAGCCAAAACAAGAGCGCCTAAATCTGGTTTTTCTTGTTCTTGGGCTCCAAAAGCCTCCGTTGCGCCAGTTTGGGATAGACCTGCATCTTGGATTTTCTGTTCTTTCTCAGCTTTCTGCCAAGCCGATTTAGCCTGATTAACACGCATTTGATTCTTCTCTACGGCGCGTTTGAGCTTATCGACTTGCTCTGGATTATTTGCTTTTGCGTCATCCAAGGCGTCAAACATTTTGTCGAGTTTGGCTTGGGCTTTTTCCCAAGCAAGTTTCAACTCTGCAAGGTCTACTTGCTCTTCTACGACAGGCGCTTGTTTCGACTGGACACGATCTAAGGCTTCTTGAATAACCGCTGTCGGAGCCGACTCAGCACTTGGATTTGTTTCATTTTCTGCCTGCGCTAATTTAGCAGCCTGCGCTTTGGCAGCCGCTTCGGCTCGCTCTTTTCGTTTCGCTGCTTTCTCTGCTTGCTCTTGCTCTAGACGTTGTTGTCTAGCCTCAAAACGTATTCTGGCTTGATCAGACTTACGATGATTTTCACGCTGTTGCTTTATCTCGCCTTTTGAATGTCGGTAGTATTGAACCAAAGGAATCGAACTTGGACAGACATAAGAGCAGGCGCCACACTCGATACAATCAAATAAATTATGATGCTCCGCCTTTTCGTATTCTTCAGCACGAGAGAACCAATATAGCTGCTGCGGTAATAATTCAGCAGGACACACATCAGCACATAAACCACAACGAATACAGGCTTGAGCGGGTGATGATAATGGCAACTCTTTTGGGCTCGGCGCTAAAATACAGTTTGTCGTTTTCACCACAGGCACCTGCGAATGCCTAAGCGTAAAGCCCATCATCGGACCACCCATAATCAAACGCTCTACTTTAGCTGATTGATAATTTGCTTGCTTGAGCATCCAATCAACGGGTGAACCTAAGAGCACCTCAACATTACCGCGATCGGAGATTTGCTCACCGGTCAGCGTGGTAATGCGCGAGATTAAAGGCTCACCAAAACGTACCGCTCTATAAATAGCCGCCACTGTCGCAACGTTCTGACAGACAATGCCGATATCAGCGGGAATTCTGCCACTCGGCACTTCTTTATTTGTGAGAATTTTGATGAGTTGTTTTTCACCGCCAGAAGGGTATTTAGTCGGAATGACGCACAACTGAATATTTTTGCCATCTAGGGCTTTTTGTAAGGAAAGGATTGCTTCTGGCTTATTGTCTTCTATGCCGATCAAGCACCGGCTAACACCCAATACTTGAATAAGTATTTCAAGGCCCGCCACCACGTCGCTAGCTCGTTCTTGCAGCAAGCGATCATCCGAGGTGATATAGGGCTCACACTCAGCCGCATTTAAAATCAGGGTATCGATATTACTTAAATTGGCAGGCGCAATCTTAATCGCTGTCGGGAAGCCTGCACCGCCCATACCTGCGATACCCGCATCACTAACTTTATGTTGAATCGCACCCGCACTCAGCTGATGATAATCTTCGCAAGGATGAAGCTCACACCACTTATCTTCGCCATCAGGAATCAAGGTAATACAACAATCAGTTTGACCAGAAGGGTGAGCTATTAACTGATCGTCGATGGCGACAATCTCTCCTGAAGTCGGTGCATGTAAGGCCACGCTAAAGGGGCCATCGGCATCGGCCAGTTTTTGACCTTTTAATACCTGCTGCCCTACTTCAATATGCAGCTTACTTGCTGCCCCGATATGCTGTTTTAACGGTAATACTAATTTCGGTGGCAGCCCCAACACTCGGATAGGCTGTTGATTTGAATCTGTCTTATGCTCTTCAGGATGAATACCGCCATGAAAATCGAAAATATCAACAGAACATGTCGGTATTAGTTCTTGCATCGTCATACTGAATTCGCTCCTTGGTAAGAAGCTGAATCTGTCGCAATAATATTTAAAGCTTTGGGCGCATCCCAGTTCCATGCGGCTAAACCGTTATCAACGGGGATCATATCAATACAATCAACTGGACAGGGCTCAACGCACAAATCACAACCGGTACACTCAGATGCAATAACAGTATGCATATGTTTAGCTGAACCTAAAATGGCATCAATCGGGCATGCCTGAATACACTTGGTGCAACCGATACATTCATCTTCACGAATAACAGCAACCGTTTTCGGTTTTTCTTCACCATGTTCGGCATCTAAAGCAGGTGCTTCCACATCTAATAGATCAGCAAGTGCTTGAATAGTGGCTTCGCCACCAGGAGGACACTTGTTAATTTCTTCGCCTGCGGCAATGCCTTCAGCATAAGGACGACAACCTGGATGGCCACATTGCCCACATTGTGTTTGAGGAAGAAGGCTATCAATCTGGTCGACAATAGGGTTGCCTTCGACTTTAAAGCGAACGGCAGCAAAGCCCAATAAAATACCAAACACCAGCGCCAGACCAAGCAAGGCAACAACCGCTGTTAATACGATGCTTAACATTAAATATTCACCAAACCAGTAAAGCCCATAAAGGCAAGTGACATTAAGCCTGCGGTAACCATTCCGATAGCAGAGCCTTTAAAAGGAGTCGGCACATCCGCAACAGCAATTCGTTCGCGCATAGCAGAAAATAGAATCAAAACCATGGAAAAACCAACCGCGGCACCGAAGCCATAAAGGATGGATTCCATAAAACCATTCTGTTTTTTGATATTCAACAGAGCGACACCTAAGACAGCGCAGTTTGTCGTGATTAAAGGTAAGAAGATCCCAAGCACACGATAAAGAACCGGACTGGTTTTTCGCACCACCATTTCAGTAAATTGCACCACAAATGCAATGACCAAAATAAAGGTAATGGTCTGTAAATATTCCAAACCGAGTGGCTGCAATAAGTAATTAAAGGCCAAGTAGCTACATAAAGACGATAAGGTCAGAACAAAGGTGGTGGCCAAGCCCATACCCATGGCGGTTTCAAGCTTATTGGATACGCCCATAAACGGACATAAACCCAAAAACTGAACCAACACGAAGTTGTTCACCAAAATGGTACTGACTAAAATTAACAGGTATTCACTCATCAGATTTTAAGTGCTCCAAATAACCTTCTTCTAAAAGATATAGCGTTAAATTACCGATCCCTGAGCCCGTCGAAGGGTGTTCCGGTTTCCACGAACTCACGTTTCTTGCGCGTTTCGACAAGCTCAACGAGCA